>Ga0126343_10000016_pt1 | contig 51108 bp, 38 predicted proteins | sample Cyp2metagenome_FD_92531 | JGI IMG/M metagenome (GOLD analysis project Ga0126343, IMG submission 92531) | Coral microbial communities from Lord Howe Island, Old Settlement Bay, Australia - Cyphastrea 2 metagenome | ecosystem: Host-associated > Invertebrates > Cnidaria > Coral ...
AATAACTTCCCGGTTTCCGTTCACCCTGAGCAAAGTCGAAGGGTGCTGTCACCGGACTTCGACAGGCTCAGTCCGAACGGAGTTCAGATTCCATAAATGCGGAAGTTATTTCGGGACTACTCCATAAAGGGAGAAGCGGAAGAGGCAGCGGGTCGAATGTGTGAATGCAAAAGGCGCATCCCTGAACAGTCCATCCGCGCATTCAGTCCCCCTACCCTATTTGCACTGTTGCCAATACGCTTCCATCTCTTCCAGAGTCAGCTGGGTAAATTGCTGGTCGTTATCGGCGGCCCGTGCTTCCATTTTTTTGAAGCGTTCGGCAAATTTATGGCTTGCCTTGCGCAAGGCCATATCACCATCGACACCGAGATGCCGGGCCAGGTTGACGCAGGCAAACAGCAGGTCGCCCACCTCTTCGGCAACCCGCTCCTGACTTTCTTCCCTGGCAGCGCGAATCTCGTCGAGTTCTTCGTAAATCTTGTCAAACACCGGCTCAACATCGGGCCAGTCAAACCCGACTCTGGCAGCGGCCACCTGGATTTTTTCAGCGCGCTGCAAAGTGGGCAATGTTCTGGGCAGGTTATCCGGCATGGCCGAGCCGTTATGACCTTTGGCCTTTTTCTCGCCGGCCTTGATTTCATCCCATTTAACCAGCACCTGCTCGGCAGACATCGCCGTGGCAGCAGCAGAAGGTTCAAAACCGTCGTCCGGCTCAAGTCGACCGTTGGGGAATACGTGAGGGTGGCGGCGGATTAACTTGGTCAGCAGTTCCTGGCTGATATCGGCAAAATCAAAGTAACCGGCTTCACTGGCCATCTGGGCGTGGAAAATCACTTGCAACAGCAAGTCGCCAAGCTCCTCGCGCAGATTGTCGTAATCTTCCCGCTCGATGGCCTCCACCACTTCGCACGCCTCTTCCAGGGTGTACGGCGCGATGGTGGCGAAGGTCTGTTTAATGTCCCACGGGCAGCCGCGCTCAGGGTCGCGCAATCTGGCCATCAGGGTAAGCAGGTTGTTAAGGGGGTGGGACACTCAGGACTCCTGAAAAACGTTGGCTTATGGGCGTCAACCCGACGTGCGGTGACGGGCTGCGCCAATGACATTAGGCAACTGGTTGACCCTGGCCAGGACACGCCCCAGGCTGTCAAGGCTGGGGACTTCTACCGTCAGCAAGATGCTGGCAAGGTATTCGTCCTTGCTGACCCGGGTGTGCATGGACAGCACATTGACCTTGTCGTTGGCCAGCACCACGGTAATGTCCCGCAGCAGACCGGGCCGGTCGTAGGCCGAGATCATGACATCCACCGGATAGCTGTAGTTGGGCCGGGAGCCCCAGTTCACCTCAATCAGGCGCTCCGGCTCACGATCACTGAGGGTCACGGCCGTATTGCAATCCTGACGATGGATGGTGACGCCACGCCCGACGGTGATGTACCCGACAATGGCATCCCCTGGTACCGGCTGACAGCAGCCAGCCATATGGGTCAGCAGGTTACCGACGCCATCAATATTAATGGTGCTGTCAGAACCACGATCCTGGGGTGCCCGGGTACGGATGGCAAACACCTTCTCTGGTTCCGGCAGGAGCTGCTTTTGCGCCAGCGACAACACCTGTTGCAGCTTGACATCACTGGCACCGATGGCTGCCAACAGATCCTCGACGCAGATAAAATTCGCTGCCTTGGCCAGCTTGTTGAAATCCACTGCCTGCAGACCCTGACGCTTCAGCGCCTGTTCCAGCTGACTCTGACCGTCGATGATATTGCCATCACGATCCTGTCGTTTAAACCAGCTGGTGATCTTGGCCCTGGCCCGACTGGTGGCCACATAACCGAGCTCCGAGTTGAGCCAGTCCCGGCTTGGGCGAGCATTGGTTGCGGTCAGGATTTCCACCTGGTCGCCGGTTTTGAGCTGGTGATTTAACGGCACGATACGACCGGCCACTTTGGCACCACGGCAACGGTTGCCCACCTCGGAGTGAATCCGATAGGCAAAATCAATGGGCGTGGCGCACACCGGCAAGTCGACGACGTGACCGTCTTTGGTAAACACGTAAATGCGATCCGGCTCTACGCCTGGCCGCCAGGGTTCGCCGGACTCATCGCAGACACCGATATCGTTATGCCACTCCATAACCTGACGCAGCCAGGACAGTTTTGCTTCGTAGCTGTCGCTGCGGCTGTTGACGTCAGTGCCCTTGTACTTCCAATGGGCACAGACCCCCAGTTCGGCCTCTTCGTGCATGTCCCGGGTTCGTATCTGCACCTCCAGAGTTTTACCCTCAGGGCCAAAAATGGCGGTGTGCAGTGAGCGATAACCGTTCTCTTTCGGGGTGGCAATGTAGTCATCAAACTCTTTGGGAATTTGCTCCCAAAGGGAGTGCACAACCCCGAGGGCGGCATAACAGTCGCGTACCCTGTGGGTGAGAATACGCACGGCACGAATGTCGTAAAGGTCACGAAAATCGAGGTTTTTGCGGCTCATCTTGCGCCAGATGCTGTAGATATGCTTTACCCGGCCATTGACGTCGCAGGCAATGCCCGCCTCGCTCAGCGCAGTTTTAAGCGTCTCAACCACATCGCTGATGAACTGCTGCCGTTCAAGGCGCTTGCCATCGAGCAGCTTGGCAATTTTCTTGTAATCGTGGGGTTTGAGATAACGAAACGAAAGATCTTCCAGCTCCCATTTGATGTAGCCAATACCCAGACGATGGGCCAGCGGCGCGTAGATTTCAAACACCTCACGGGCAACCCGCTGGCGTTTCTCTTTGCCGGCGTGGCGCACGGCGCGAATGGCACAGGTGCGCTCGGCCAGTTTGATCAGGGCAACGCGCACATCATCAATAATGGACACCAGCATTTTGCGCATTTTTTCCAGCTGGTCCTGGTGATGATTAAGCAGCTGACGCCTGGGGTTCTGCGCAGCACTGATGGCTGCCATACCCTGGACACCCTTGATCAGGCCGGCCACGGTCTGGCCAAACTGGTTCTCCACCTGAACCAGGGATAGCTTATTTTCCCGCACCGCCCGGTAGAGCACCGCCGCCACCAGGGTATCCCGGTCCTGCCTCAGCTCGGCGAGAATTTCAGCCATTTCCAGGCCGGTGCGAAAACAGCCCTTACCGCTCGGCCAGTCTCTGTCTTCCCCTTTGCTCACACCCAAACGGTACTGCAAAGCCTGTAGCTCAGCCTTACGAACCAGCTCGCAGGCCGCTTTCAAGCCACTGGTATCAGTGATACCGAAACGCCCTTGCAGACGCCCCAGCCAGGCACTCAAGTCAACGCTACCGTCAAAAAGCCTGGGCTGATCCTCTCTGACCTTGACCATCGGTTCCATTCCATCTCGTAACTATGAAAATGCGGCTCTTGGCGGCTCTTTAGCCATTTTCACGCTTCAAGGTGAGCTGCATTCGTTCGTTCAGCGGGTAAACAACGCCATCGACTCCACATGTGCAGTTTGTGGAAACATATCCATTACCCCCAGCCTGTGCAGCTTATATCCCTGTGCTGCCAGAACTTTAGTGTCGCGCGCCAGTGTCGCCGGATTGCAGGAAATATACAACAGGCGCGGTGGCAATAAACCGGCGAGCCGGGCAATCATGCCGCCTGCACCGGCCCTTGGTGGGTCCAGCAGGGCAATATCGTAACACTCCCGAACCCAGGACTGTCCGGCAATATCACCGTCCAGGTTGGCGCAGTGGAAACTGACATTGTCCAGACCATTAACCGTCGCATTCTTTCTGGCCTGATCAACCGAACTCTGGGAACCCTCAACGCCGGTCACATGATGGCACCTGCGCGCCACAGGTAAAGAAAAATTGCCCAGGCCGCAAAACAGATCCAGCACCTTGTCGGTCGGTTTGAGTGCCAGCCAGTCCAGAGCCTGCTCAATCATAGCCTGATTAACCAGCCGGTTGACCTGGGTGAAATCCTGCGGTCGGAAGTACAGCTTCAGATCGTCGAGACAATAGTACATCTCACCCGAGTCCGGAGATAACAATTCAATGTGCTCCGGAGCGCTTTGCAGATAGAGAAACAGCTTATGGGTCAGGGCAAAGTCAAGCAACCGTTGCCGGTCGTCATCACCCAGCGGGCGAAGGTGGCGCAGCAACACCGCACGACCATTGTCGGCCAGAAAACACTCAGCGTGGGAGATCACCTCACGGGCTGTTAATGTTAGCAGTAATGCGGGCAACAACCGGGGAATTTCCCGCAGAGGCTCGGCCAGCACCGGACAGTCGTCAATATCGCAGATGGCATTACTGGCCTTCTGTCGCAAACCAAACTGCAACTTGCCTTTGTGCCAGCGCAGGGCAAAACGGCATCGGTAACGATAGCCGTAAGGCGGTGACACCAGCGGTTTGGCTATCTCAAGTGGCACTACCCCGGCAAAACGGCGTAACTGGTCAAGGACAATCTGTTCTTTGCTGATCAGTTGCCCGTCGTGGGTCCAGTACTGCAACGAGCAGCCACCGCAGCGATCAAAGTAACGGCACGGGGGAGCACAGCGCTCAGGGGATGGCGCTAACACCTGCGTTGCCCTGGCATTCATAAAACGACGCTTGTCTTCAAGCACCTGAACGCGCACGGTTTCACCGGGCAGCGCACCATCTACAAACAGCGTTTTCCCCTTGTGGCGGCCGATACCCCGACCATCGTGGGAGAGCCCATCTATACAGATATCGTCGTCCAAAAAAAACGCAGCGCTGCCAGCGTGTTTAAAACCCATAGTGTACTTCCATTGTTAATCAGCGCTCGAGCACGACAAAAGCCAGGGCATTGTCCTGCTCGTCGGACAAGCTGATGTGCAGATGCCGAACGCCCATCTCGTGCTGCAATTTTAGCCCGTAGTCGTATAACTGCAGACGTGGTGCTCCCGAGGCGTCGTTCAGCACCTCGATGTGCTGGAAAGAGAGCTTGCCAATGCCGGTGCCAAACGCCTTGGCCACGGCCTCTTTGGCGGCAAACCGTTTAGCCAGCCAGGGGGCGGGAAGTGACCGCTGCTGAAACTGCACCATCTCATCCGGAGTCAGCACCCGCCGGGCAAAAGCAATGCCAGTGCGCTCAAGCGCACTGGCGATGCGCTCAATGCGGACAATATCGGTGCCAATGCCGACAATCACTTAAAATGCCTGCGCGGCTGCGGCCAGCATCAGTGCCTTCATCTCCCGCACGGCCGGTTGCAGGCCGGTGAACAGGGCCCTGGCAATAATGGCATGACCAATATTGAGCTCATGGATACCAGCGATCATGGCCACCGGCTCGACGTTTTGATAATTCAGGCCGTGGCCAGCGTTAACGGTCAGCCCCAGCTCTCTGGCAAAAGCAACACTGCGACGCAGGCGCTCCAGCTCGTCGGCCATCACCTGAGGTGTTTTGGCATTGGCGTAAGCTCCGGTGTGCAGCTCAATCACCGGCGCGCCAGCCTCCACAGCGGCAGCGATCTGATCCGGTTCCGGATCGATAAACAGTGAGACTTCAATACCCGCCCGACCAAGACGCTCGCAGGCTGGGGCGACGCTGGCCATCAGCCCCTTAACGTCCAGACCGCCCTCGGTGGTCACCTCCTGACGGCGCTCCGGCACCAGACAGGCGTGCTCAGGGCGGAGGTGTTCAGCAATGGCTACGATCTCTTCGGTAACGGCCATCTCCAGGTTCATGCGCGTTTGCAGCACATCACGAATCCGCCTGATGTCGTGATCCTGAATGTGCCGGCGATCTTCGCGCAAATGCACGGTTATGCCGTCGGCACCGGCCTGTTCAGCCTCAATAGCCGCCTGCACCGGGTCAGGATAACGCCCTCCCCGCGCCTGTCTGACGGTGGCAACATGGTCAATATTTACACCCAGCAAAATGCGCTGATGAGGCACCATAAACTCTTCTCCTGCCGTTGTATAAGTGGGGGCTGAAATGCATTGACAGGCTTGGGTAGTCATCGTCTGCTGCCGTACACCAGCACCGGGAGGCGTGCCATTTTCCACTAATGCTTTCTGCCCTGACAAGCTCAGGTTCGGTTTTTCCCGGCAAACAGCATTCGGCTTTGCAACGGTCGCTCACCAATCAGGGTGGCCATGGCCTGGCGAAGCAATTGTTTGTAGCCCGGATAATACGCAGGATTGGTGAAATCCCGCTCGGCCAACGCCCGGAGCAGTTCGGCCGGATAGCAAAACCGCCCTGCCCGTTCACCGGCCAGAATCAGGCCGCGCCCCGGGACAAACCGGTACCACGCGCCGTCCTGCAAGGCATCACCATTGACCGCCTCCCACGTCAGGGGCGGAGCGTAGCCACACAGCTCCAGCAAGTCCAACTCAAAAGCGCGCAGCAGTGGCTCAAGTGGGGTGTGTTGTTGCAGTTCAAGTAAGGTGGACTGGTACAGCGCTGTCACCCCATCCACCAGCTGGCCGGGAATCATAGCCCGCAGCAGCAGCTCATTGACGTAGAAACCGCAATAGAGGCGCTCACCGGTTAACAATGTGTGCCGGTCAGGCTCCAGGTCCACCAGGGTTTTTAACTCGCCACGCCCACGCCAGCGCACCAGCACCCGATGAAACGGTTGTAATAACGCCGCCAGCCGGGAGCGGGGCTGGCGCACACCGCGCACCACCATGGCGACAATCCCATGCCCGGCCACCAAAAACCGGGCAATGACCGAGCGCTCCTTGTAGGGGCGCTGGTGCAGCAGCCAGGCTTTGTGGAAGTCAGGGTCGTTCACAGGTTGTGGTCGTAGCCAAGGCTTTTCAGGGCGCGCTCGTCGTCGGACCAGCCGGCCTTGACCTTGACCCAGAGGTTGAGCATCACTTTCGCGTCGAACATCTGCTCCATATCCTTGCGCGCCTCCTGGCCAATTTTTTTCAGCCGGGCACCGCGCTCGCCAATCACGATCGCCTTCTGCCCGCCACGCTCCACCAGAATCAGGGCACTGATGGTCAGCAGCGGGCCTTTCGGGCGCATCTCCTGTTTGAACTCTTCGATCTCCACAGTGACTTCATAGGGCAGTTCGTCACCCAGCTGACGCATCACCTTTTCCCGCACCAGCTCAGCGGCCAGAAAGCGTGAGCTGCGGTCGGTGAGCTGATCTTCCGGGAAGTGATGCACCCCCTCGGGGATCAGCCGGGTAATCAGTTCTTCAAGTTCCTTCAGGTTATGGCCGTGCTGAGCTGAGATAGGCACCACGGCGTGGAAGTTCATTTTTGCCGACAGCATTTCCAGGTGGGGAATCAACTGACCTTTGTCGTTGATTTTATCCACCTTGTTGATGGCCAGAATCACCGGACAACGGGCGCCTTGTACTTTGTCCAGCACCATCTGGTCCTCTTCAGTCCAGGCAAGGCGGTCAACCACGAACACAATAGCATCAATGCCGGCCAGAGCACTGCTGGCTGCCTTGTTCATGTAGCGGTTGATGGCTTTTTTCTGCACCTTGTGCATGCCCGGGGTATCCACATACACCGTCTGCACACCGTCCTCGGTCTTGATACCCAGCACTTGGTGACGTGTCGTCTGAGGGCGACGGGAGGTAATGGACAGCTTCTGGCCAAGCAGATGGTTCAGCAGGGTTGATTTGCCCACATTGGGCCGGCCGACAATGGCCACATAACCACAACGGCTGGTGTCGCTCAGTTCATGGGGGAGATTTACATCGGATGTCATCTTTGCTCTCACTGCGTGGGGACACGCTTAATGGTCAACGCCCAGCATCTTCAGGGCACTGCGGGCCGCCTGTTGCTCTGCACCGCGGCGGCTGGCCCCTTCCCCGACGGCGGACTGATTCAGGCAATCAACAGTGCAAATCACCGTGAACTGCTGCTCATGGGCCTCTCCCTGAATAGCGCTGACCTGGTACTTGGGCAGCGACTGCTGGCGGGCTTGCAAAAACTCCTGCAGGCGGGTTTTCGGGTCTTTGTTTTGCTCGTCCGTGGTCGTTAGCTGCGCCAGACGACTGGCAAACCAACTGCGTATGCGCTCATGGCAGACGCCCATGCCCGCATCAAGATAAATGGCGCCGATAATGGCTTCAACAGCATCGGCGAGGATGGATTCGCGGCGAAAACCGCCACTTTTCAATTCGCCGGAACCGAGCCGGAGAAAATCGCCCAGTTCAAACTCACGCCCCAGCTCAGCCAGAGTCACGCCGCGCACCATGCGGGCACGCAAGCGGCTCAGCTGGCCCTCGCGGGCATCGGCAAAACGCTCATAAAGCGCCTCGGCGATCACAAAATTGACGATGGAATCACCAAGAAACTCCAGGCGTTCATTGTTGCGACTGCCAAAGCTGCGATGGGTCAGTGCCAGCTCCAGCAGTTTCAGATCGGAAAATTCATACCCCAGCTTTCTTTGCAGCCGGGCAAGTTGACAGGTTTTCACTGAGTTCCTGCTTTCCAGTTATGTCCGAACGTTAATACCAGATCAACGTTGTAGAAAAATTTGATTCGTCGCTCGTAGTTGATCACTACGGCCACCACGCCGTAATCGCGGCCAACGGTAATGGCATCGTCATCAAGCCTGATCTTGCTTTGTTGCAGCCCCTGCTCAACCCACGCCCGTACCTCAGCCACAGTGGCAGTGTCAGAACCGACCCGTTCAGACAGTGACGAAACCACCCCCTGAACGACTCGATCATCCAGATAGTGTGGTACCAGTTTGACTGCGAACGAGAACAGCAGACCGATAATCAGCAGGTTAAATAACCAACCCACGACACCATTGCCCTGCTGTCGTTTTTTCATGCCACCCATAAGATTCCCTCCCTGGAATCGTTGTCAGAATTTACTTGATTACGCCATTGTTCCCGAATCCCGGCAGCTGCGTCCAGCTGGGCCAGTGCATCCAGATGTAAACCGCCTTGCCGACAATGTTTTCGGCCGGCACAAAACCCCAGTAGCGACTGTCGTTACTGCGGTCACGGTTATCACCCATGACGAAGTACATGCCCTCAGGCACCACCCATTCGCCCTCTGCCCGGTAATCGTGGCTGTTCAGCTCCTTGCGCACCTGGTACACCTTGTCCCCTTCCCCCTCGTTGTAGAGGCGGTAGGTGGACTGGTCATCGCTGAGCTGGGCCACAAACTCTTCTGGCACAGGCTTGCCGTTCACGGTCAGCTGCTTGTCCACGTAACGCACCACATCACCAGGCAGGCCAATCACCCGCTTGATAAAGTTGATGTGCTCCTGACCAGGTTGCTTGAACACCATCACGTCGCCGCGCTCCGGTTCGCCAATATCGAGAATTTTGGTCCCGGTCACCGGCAAGCGCAGACCGTAGTCGTACTTGTTCACCAGAATAAAATCGCCAATGGCCAGCGTCGGGATCATGGACCCCGAGGGAATCTGAAACGGCTCAAACAGAAACGATCGAATGACCAGCACAAACAACAGCACCGGAAAGATCGACTTGGACGTTTCGATAATAGCGGGCTCTTTGGCTGCTTTGGCCACCGTTTCCTCATCTGCAGTGCTGGCAAGACCGGCGACTGCCGCCTTACGTCTGGGCAACAGAAACAGTCGGTCAATCAGAGCAATAATGCCGGTGATAAATACCGACAGTACCAATAGCAGTGGAAAGTTAAAATCCATGGCTGTGTTCCTGAAACCTGTTTTATTACTTGTCGACCTTCAGAACGGCCAGGAAAGCCTCTTGTGGAATTTCCACCCGCCCTACCTGTTTCATCCGTTTCTTACCAGCTTTCTGTTTTTCCAACAACTTGCGCTTACGACTGACGTCGCCACCGTAACACTTGGCGGTCACGTTCTTTCTTAGCGCCTTGACCGTTGTCCGGGCGATGATCTGACCGCCGATGGCGGCCTGAATGGCCACATCAAACATCTGACGATGGATGATCTCTTTCATCTTCTCGGTCAGCACCCGACCACGGGAAACCGAGTGATCCTTGTGGACAATCACGGCCAGGGCATCAACCTTTTCACCGTTAATCAGGATATCCACCCGCACCATTTTGGCCGCCTCAAAGCGATCAAACGAGTAATCGAGCGATGCAAACCCCCGGCTCACGGACTTCAGACGGTCGAAGAAATCCAGTACCACCTCGTTCATGGGGATATCATAGGTCAGCGCAACCTGGCCACCGGTGAACTGCATGTCCTTCTGTACGCCACGCTTTTTGACACACAGGGAGATGACATTACCGAGGTACTCCTGGGGCACCAGAATATTGGCCCGGGAGATGGGTTCACGAATTTCATCAATGCCGGCCGGATCAGGCAAACGAGAAGGGTTGTCTACTTCCACCACGGTGCCGTTTTTCATATGACACTGGTAGATGACCGTCGGTGCGGTGGTGATCAGGTCAAGGTCATACTCACGCTCCAGTCGCTCCTGGATGATCTCCATGTGCAGCATGCCCAGAAAGCCGCAGCGAAAACCAAAGCCCAATGCGTCACTGCTCTCTGGTTCGTAAAACAGTGAGGCATCGTTCAGGCTTAGCTTTTCCAGCGCATCGCGGAAGTCTTCAAAATCATCGGCACTGACCGGGAACAGACCGGCGTACACCTGGGGTTTAACGTGTTTAAAACCGGGCAGCGGGTCCACGTCCTGGGTTTTCAGGTGCGTCAGGGTATCGCCGACGGGTGCACCGTGAATATCCTTGATGCCGGCCACTACGTAGCCCACTTCCCCTGCCCTGAGAATGCCGGTGGGGCTGCGTTTGGGGGTAAATATACCAACGTCGTCCACGACATAAGACTGCCTGGTGGATTTGACGACGATCTTCTCACCTTTTTTCAAAGTGCCGTTTTTCACCCGCACCAGAGAGACAACGCCGAGGTAGTTATCAAACCAGGAGTCGATGATCAGCGCCTGTAACGGGTCGTCCACATTGCCTTCCGGTGCTGGAATGGTTGCCACCAGTCGTTCAAGAACATCCTCAATGCCCAAACCACTCTTGGCCGAGCAGCGCACAGCATCAGTGGCGTCAATGCCGATGATCTCTTCGATCTCCTGGGAGACACGATCGGGTTCAGCCTGGGGCAGATCCATCTTGTTCAGCACCGGCATCACCTCAAGCCCCTGCTCAATGGCGGTATAGCAGTTGGCCACCGACTGCGCCTCAACGCCCTGAGCGGCATCCACCACCAGCAGGGCACCTTCACAGGCGGCCAGCGAGCGGGATACTTCGTAGGAGAAGTCCACGTGCCCCGGGGTGTCGATGAAATTCAGCTGATAGGTGGTGCCGTCTTTGGCGTGGTAGTCCAGGGTTACGCTCTGGGCTTTGATGGTGATTCCGCGCTCGCGCTCAAGCTCCATGGAATCCAGTACCTGGGCCTGCATTTCACGATCACTGAGGCCACCGCAGGTTTGAATAAAACGATCCGCCAGGGTCGATTTGCCATGGTCAATATGGGCAATAATGGAAAAATTCCTGATTCGACGAAGGTCACTCACAATAGCATCACTATTAATCGTACTACGAAAAAAAATGTCCCCGCATTAAGCGGGGACCGTCTTGGCCTGAAGAGCTGGCCTGCAGATCAAACCGACTCCAGATCGGCGTGGATTGTGCCCGCGCAACTTGTGAATACTTTTCGTTAGCGGCTCACAAGTGTCTGATCTGCTGCAAATAATTGCACTCCATTCTATATCATGTCAGCACAGTACTCCATTACCACATAGCCCGACAATGGATTACCCTGGCAGACGGAAGGTAATGTAGCCCGGGTTACCGCCACGAATCACCCGCATGGCGATGGAGCGCCCTTTGGGCAATTTGGCAACCACTTTGTTGAATTCCGCTACAGACGTCATCCGACGGTTATTCAGGTCAGTGATCACATCGCCCTGGCGCAGACCAATGGAACGCCCGGCACCGCGATCGACACCAATCACCACCAGCCCCTCGACATCCTGATCGAGACGCAGTTTATTGCGGTAATTATCATCAAGTACCGCCACCTGCACGCCCAGAGGGTTCTTGTCATCCGTGGTGCCGGAGCTGCCTTTTTCTGCCGCAGAACCGTCTTCCGGTAGCTGGCCGACCACCACGGTAGCCGTCATCCGCTTGCCATCGCGGATATACTCCACGGTGGCCTTTTCACCGGGTGCCACCACACCCACCGTCATGGGCAGCACACCAGAGCTGTCGATCACTTTGTTGTTAAAGCGAGTGATGATGTCGCCAGGGTGCAACTTGGCTTTATCCGCCGGACCACCGGGAACCACGGCACTGATCAGGGCACCCATGGGCTTTTTCAAACCGAACGATTCGGCCAGGTCACGATCAACGTCCTGGATGGCCACACCGAGCCAACCCCGGGTAACGTAGCCCTTCTCTTTCAGTTGTTCCACAGCCCAGGAGACGTGCTCCACCGGAATGGCAAACGACAACCCCATAAAGCCGCCGGAGCGGGTGAAAATCTGCGAGTTAATGCCGATCACCTCGCCGTTCATATTCAGCAACGGGCCACCGGAATTACCCGGATTGATGGGGACATCGGTCTGAATAAAGGGCACATAGGAGTCACTGGGCAGGCTGCGATTCAGTGCACTGACGATCCCCTTGGTAATGGAATATTCAAAATTGAACGGTGAGCCGATGGCGGCCACCCACTGGCCCGGTTCAACGTTTTGCGTGTCGGCAAGCTTGACCACCGGCAATGGCCGGTCGCTCTCGATCTTCAACAAGGCCAGGTCGGAGCGCTTGTCTGCACCTATTACTTTGGCCGGCAATTCGCTGCGATCAAAGAGCCTGACAATGATCTGGTCAGCGCCATCAACAACATGGTTATTGGTCAGGATGTAACCGTCTTTGGAGATAATAAAACCGGAACCGAGGGACATGGGCCGGGCACGACCACCACTACCGTCGTCTTCCTGCAGCGGTATACCGAAGTAGCGACGGAATATCTCCGGCAACTCCTCACCGCCCGGCCCGTATATCTGCTGTCTGCCCTGGGGCTTTGCCAGGGTGCTGATATTGACCACCGCTGGGGAGACCTGCCGGAACAGTCCGGTAAAATTAGGCAAGCCGGTTGCCGCATCGGTGGCCACTGCCGCGTTGGCGGTCGCCATATAAAACAGAAGCAGGGATAATCCGACGCTGTAAAAATACTTTTGAAAGAGAAAAAGTACCCTACTCATAAAGATGATCACTCCTGTTTCTGATCATTGATGGATGAGAAGACGCTTTCAGGCGGTAATACACTGACCACTTCAACACGACACATATCCGCGGATCTTTTGCTAATCACGCGCACCACAACGAAACCACCAAACAGCAATAACGCCGCTGCCAAAAAAAGCAACCAGTCAGCAGCGCCCACCAGCGACAACAGCCACATGCCGGTCATCATTAACAAAAGGGGAGCAAGATAAATCAGAAAAGAGGCTTTCAATAATGCGCTTTCGGTCACACCGAGGACCACCTGATCTCCCTTGTGCAACACTCGGGAACTGACCACCTTGATGTATGAAAGGGATGGATCATGACGGGCTGAGCGATACTGTTCAACAAGGTGTTGACCACAACCACTCTTACCAGCACAGCTTGAACAAGCGGACTGTCTGAGCGTTTCTATCCAAACGCCGTCATGCTCAACAGCAACCACCTGCCCCTGCTCTTTTATCATATTCCTGCACACCTGATGTTCATCGGTACGGAAATAATAAAAGAGATTTCAGCCTACTCGTCCAGCAATATTACTTGATCATTACATCACGATGCCGACTGCACGGGCCGGACAGAAATAGCTACGCGTTCGGCCGTACCAAGAGGAATATCACCCACTACCGTGATATGAAAGTACTGATCACCGTCCCGGTAAACTTTGGCCACGGCGGAGAGTGCACCGATTTTTTCCGAGGCCTGGCTGAGCAAACCCGTTTCATCGGGTTCGACGAAAACAGTGAAATTGGCAATACCGTCGGAGAAGGTCAGAGAATCAACAGCGTGACTACCAACCGGCGATGGACGAACAGCCCTGTTTTGCCGGACAAATCCCTCGGGCAACCAGCTTGCTTCCCACTGCGATGCGGCTGGCTCAGGTTGACTGTTGACCGCCGTGGTTGCGTCAGCGGGTCGGTGCTCAAGAAGCGCCCGGGTATCATTGGACAACTGTCCAACATCTAAAGAAGTAAACTGCAGGCGCTCAATAATCTTGCCCTGATTGTCAATCAGTTCGGACTTGAGCAACAGTGACGACTGCCGGTCAAGCCATAACTGATAACCGTAACGGAACCGGTCCCTGGGCATCACCAGTAACAGAAACGCTTCACGCCCGGCAACACGGTCAATGCCAACAAGCTTCAGATCGTAATAATCGTTTGATACGCCCGACTGAAACCGATCCACGACCGGCATAAGCGGGCCGTGCTGAAACTGGGCAACCTCTCCATTATGACGGGAGAGAAACAGCTCATTGCCGGCGCGGATAACTTCCCGGGGGGCACCATCAAGATACGCAATCCGCTCACTTTCAGGTCGATCCTGTTCACCGGCCTGGTGGATGATGCTCAACGTTTCGAGCCGCCCACCCTGCTGGTAGACGAACTCTCCCTGATAGCTAAGGTTCTGGGCCGAGTCGGCCATTTTTGCCAACAGGCCCTGAACATCCGACCCGCCCGCCGCTGATAAAGCACCGCTGGCAAACAGGCTAAGCACCAGCCACTTTCCGCTAATCCATTGCATTGGTTTCATACGCTTACTGGTTATCAAAACTGGTCAACCGGGCAAATGACAAAATGCTCTGAGCGCCACCCACGGCCGACAGTTCAGCGTGCTGGAGGGCGTAAGCCCGAAAACGCTCGCGGGTTGCCTGGTTGGCCAAGATTTGGGCGTAGGCCAACTGCTCAGGGGTAATATTATCGCGTGACTCAGCATTGTTGCCAGCGCGGACACTGGCAACGCCGTAGTCTCTCAGGCCCGTCTGCGCCAACTGGACAGGCTGGGTCAATACGGCCGGTTCATGTTCAGCCAGCAGCGGTGCTTCCGGGGTGAGATTGCTGGTGCGGACACCGACAATGACCGCCGCTGCAACGGAAGCAGCCAAGGCTACTTTCCCCAACGATGCCCAGAAGCGCTGGGCAAAGTTGCCGGACTGAGCAACTGCCGAGTCTTTCGGCTGCGCTTGTCGGACAGGGGCAGCCTCCTCTTGCTCAATGGCAGCCATAACGCCACGGGAAATATCAACCCCGGCGTACTTGCTGGTTTTACCGCGCACGGCATCACCGATCAGCTGGTAACGCCCGGCCAGCGAGCGCAGGGAATCATCGTTATTGATACCCTCCAACACACGGCGTAATTCCAGCTCACTGGCCTGCCCATCCAGAGACACCGACAGCGACTCTTTCAACTGCTCTCTGGCACTCTTATCACTCATAGCGAAACCCCTGCTGATCACGCCGACGACAAATGACGTTCATAAAATTCTGCTTAGCTGCGCCCCAGTAGTGGCCTGATCTCGCGATCAATGGCTTCACGTGCCCGGAAAATTCTGGACCGGACGGTACCCACCGGACAATCCATAACATCGGCAATCTCTTCATAGCTCAACCCATCGAACTCCCTCAGCATTACCGCTGTACGCAACTCATCGGGCAGTCGCTGAATAACGTCGTGGATAACCTGCTCAATTTGATCACAGTAAAGATTGCGCTCGGGGGTATCAACAACCCTTAACGTGGTCGCCGTCTCAAGAAAGTCGGCATCGTGAACGTCGATATCCGACTCCGGCAGTCTGCGCCCCTTCGATACCAGATGGTTTTTCGCGGTATTGACTGCGATGCGATACAGCCAGGTGTAAAAAGAGCTGTCACCACGAAACTTATCCAACGCACGAAAGGCCTTTATGAAGGCCTCCTGTGTGACATCCTGAACTTCCTGAAAGTCACTGATGTAACCACCAACAAGGCCCAAAATGCGGTGTTGGTATTTGATAACCAGGACATCGTAGGCTCTTTTGTCACCCTGCTTTACACGATCAACCAACTGCTGATCTGAGTCTGGGCTATCAACCATTCAGGTACCTCCCGCCGGGACAGGGGGGGGTGCCCAAAAAAATACGTTGATGCAACATAGGATATAAATCAGCCACTATCAATTTGACCATCAAAATGAAAAAAAGTTCCTGAAATTTTCAATTTTTGCTTTTAAAGGTATCTGTCCACGGTAACCCAGTGCATCTGGATTATATCGTTATGTTTAGTGACTATCATGCTAACCCCGGGCGTCGCGGTGTGCCATCAGGTTGTCATCAAAAAAATCGCCGCTACGGTTACAGCTAAGATCGACCTGAAAAATAGCCGCTTTAGTCTCAAACCGCCGTTGCATATTGTCCGGGCCCGACCGGGTTCGCGGCTGTCAGTTCTGGCCGACGGCTTGACGGCTACTGGTAACAGAACAACAGGCTAGCACATTAATCCATATTACAATCATTTTCTTATGAATTGCCCACTGCGGTTTTGTCCAGAGTCCCGGGGGGAAATCCCATGCAACAGCAACTTAACTACGATGTGATCATTATCGGTTCGGGTGCTGCCGGTTTGACCACAGCCCTGCGCCTGCCGACCACAATACGCATCGCGTTAATCAGCAAGGATTTGCCGGATGCCGGGGCCACCTGCTGGGCTCAGGGTGGTGTGGCGGCGGTGTTGGATCAGCGCGATCATATCGACCAGCACGTTCAGGACACGCTGACCGCAGGTGCCGGACTGTGCAACCCGTCTGTGGTCCGGCATATAGTCAGCCATGGTCGTGAGAGTATCGAATGGCTGATTGACCAGGGTGTGCCTTTTACTGCCGATACCACCGGCAACCACCCCTCGGGTTACCACCTTACCCAAGAGGGGGGGCACAGTGCCCGACGCATCATTCATGTTGCCGACGCCACCGGCAGAGCCATCTCAGATACACTGTTGCACCAGGTTGCCCGCAGAAGCAATATCGTCCTGTTCAGCCACCATCTGGCCATTGACTTGCTGACTGCGGACAACCGCTGCCTCGGTGCCTGTGTGCTTGACCTGAAACACCGGCGGATCTGCCTGTTCAGTAGCAGCTTTACCGTCCTTGCCTGCGGCGGGGCCAGCAGTGCCTATCTGTTCAACAGTAACAGCAACGACGCTTCCGGCGATGGCATTGCCATGGCCTGGCGGGCCGGTTGTCGGGTAGCGAATCTGGAATTCAATCAGTTTCATCCCACCTGCCTGTACCACCCGGAGAGCCGCTCAATGTTGATTTCCGAGGCGCTGCGGGGGGAAGGTGGCCTGCTGAAACGCCCCAACGGCAGCCGTTTTATGCCGGCGTACGATCCGCACGCAGAACTGGCCCCACGGGATATTGTGGCAAGAGCTATGGACGCTGAGATGAAACAACTGGGGGCAAACTGCCTCTATCTGGACATCAGTCACAAACCGGCCGCCTTTATCCGCCAGCACTTTCCAACCATTTACCAGCGCTGTTTGCGCTGCGGCATCAATATCACCACAGACCCCATCCCTGTGGTGCCGGCGGCCCATTACACCTGCGGCGGCATCGTTGTTGACCAGCACGGGCAAACCGACGCCGAGTGCCTGTTTGCCATTGGCGAGTGCAGTTTTACCGGTCTGCATGGGGCTAACCGGCTGGCCAGTAACTCTCTGCTGGAGTGTTTTGTTTCGGCCCGAAACTGTGCCCGACAGATTACCGGGGAAATGGCGCAGCACGCCAATTTGCCGCCTGCGCCCGAATGGTATGAAGATCAGGGAACCAATCACGGCGGCAATGGCATCTTTGCCCGCCACGTAAAAGATTTACGTCGTTTAATGTGGGATAACGTTGGCATCGTGCGCACCACCGGGGTTCTGCAACGGGCGATGGAACAAGTCAGCCTGCTGCAATCGGCAAGCCGGCAGCTTTACCGCGATTACGCCATCAGCAAACGCCTGATTGAGCTGCGTAACCTTACCCTGGTAGCGGAACTGATTATCCGCTGTGCTCTGGCCAGAAAGGAGTCCCGCGGCCTGCACTACTCGCTGGATTATCCTAATCTCAGCGACGTAGCAAAAAACACTATTCTGGCCCCGGGGAATCACCGGAGCCAAAAAGCGTAGCCGACTCAAGCAGCAGCCTGAGCCGAAACGCGTGTAACTCATCGGGGTCAGCGCTATCCGGAAAAAGGATCAACCACAGGGGGCGGCGCTGACCTTCAACGCTGAGCCGAAAGCTGATCAGCAAACCAGTAACCACCGCCTCACCTTCAGGCCAGGCACGAAACCAGCGCGCACCAAGCCGGACCCGCCACTGATCCTCCAGCAGACGGACGGCACCGATGCTTAACGGGTGGCTACGGGCAATAAAACGGTGGTAATAATGGTGGCCGTGGAACAGCACAAACGCGCTCAGGGCAACCTTGACCAAAAGCGCGACGCTGCATAACCACAGCGCCAGCAGGGCCGTACCGTGGCTCGACACCGCCAACCACAAATGGCAGGCAGAGTCTTGCACAGTGACTTCACACAGGCTCGCCTTTGTACCGTCCACGCTCCAGCACCTTGTCGACCATGGCACTGAGCTGGCAATCTTCAGGCCTGGCACCACTCATAAACCAGCTGAACAGATCCGGGTCTTCGCAATCCAGCAGACGAACGTAGGTCTCCTGCTCTGCCTCACTCAGATCGGCTAGCGCTTCCCGGGTAAATGGCTCCAGCAACACATCAAGCTCCAGCATGCCCCGACGACTGCGCCACTGCAGTGCTTTTAATTCGTTGTCATCCAGCATCTAAAGATAATTCCAACTGTTTATTCTGCAGGATTATACCTGTGACATGCTTCCATCACCAAGCCTGACGGCTATGGATAGGGGCTTCGTTCGACCCATGTTGAGAACACTCAACACCTCTCGCTACAGAACCTGCGCTGACAGAACTGTCTGTAGGGGAACCCTTTACGAATCTGCTGTGTCCCAGCAAGTCAGCACAGGCATAGTAGCAAAAATTAGTGGAGACGGTGACTGTGGCAAGATGCAACCCTCGACGGGTTGCCCACTATCCATCTCCACCCAAACCGGCAAAGGTCGCTTTGCTCCCAATGCGTCAGTTATGGGTGGAGAATTCTGTGGGATTCGTTAAATTTGTTGCAAGAATCCTCTATCATGCCTGCGTTTGTTTCATTCACAACAAGGTATTCAGATGGTCACAGACTGGCAGGCCTACTTAATAACTCAGGGTGCGGTTTTCGATGCAGGGCAGTTGGCGGGATTTTCGCAAACACCAGCACAATTGGACGTTGACGCCGTCTGTGTATTGTCCAGACAGGGCCTGATCAGTGTCGAGGGCGTCGATCGGCAGAAGTTTTTGCAGGGGCAGGTTTCCACCCATATGACCCAGCTGGGCGGGCTGCATCATGCCACCGGCGTTGCCTGCTCGCCCAAAGGGCGTATGTACACCACCTTCAGAGTGTTGGATACCGGTGAACGCTACCTGTTGGCCATGAATTCAGGTCTGACCCAACCGACCATTGAGACACTGAAGAAATACGCGGTGTTTTTCCGGGTCGATCTCACCCCGCAGCCAGACTATCTGATTCTGGGCTTGTCTGGCACTACCATCAAGACGGCACTGAACGCGGTATTCCCGGAAATCTCTCTGCCTGAAAACCATGAGGTTATCCAGATCCCCGGTGGCGGTTATCTGTTGCAGGTTCCGGGCATCCGCACCCGCTATGAGTTGTGGCTACCCCAGGATGATCTGCCGACATGGTGGCCTGAACTGACCAAAGTACTGACACCAGCCACAGACGAGTTCTGGCAGTTGCTTAATACCGAATCAGTCATCCCTGAACTGATTCCTGAAACCGTGGACAAATACATCCCTCAGCATCTGAACCAACCCTCTCTTGGCGGCGTCAGTTTCAAAAAGGGTTGCTACACCGGGCAGGAAATTGTTACCCGCACGCAAAACCTGGGGCAAGCAAAAAGCCACTGCTACCACCTGAGCCTGCCGGGTTCAACGCTGCCTGAGATCAACACCCGTCTGTATAACGGTGATGGCAAGGCCGTAGGAGAGATTATTGCCAGCGCCCACAACTCAGCAAACAACACCGTTGAGCTGCTGGCCGTGGTTCGCACTGAGGCGGCAGCGGCCAACGATGTGTTTATGAGCCCCGGCAAAGAGCAGCCCTTGCAGGTTCATGCAATACCCTACCCCATTGATACCAAAGCAGAGCTGCAACAGTAACAGCATGCACCTCGCTAACCGGCTCTGCGGTTAGCGTTTGGTGACCAGATCTTTGCGCACATTGCCCAACACGTCCCGCGCTTCGTCGAAATCATAACGGACAACGGCATCACGAAAGAACTTTAACTGCTTCTGGTCGATCTGGTCCTGCAAGCCGCGAACCAGTGTGGGCAGGCTGGACACAACATCCACATCCCCTTCGCTGAGCTTTTCTTCCACCTCATCGATCAGCTCATACAGCTGATCAACCTCGATGGTTCCCTCCCCGGCAGGCTCCAGGTTTTCCCTGACCGGCGGCAGCTGTTCCAGCCCTTCCATCACCTGTTCAAACGCCTGGACAAACGGCTCCATCAAAGCAGAATCGGGCATTTGTGACTGACTGTTCAGCACCTTCTCAAGACCGGTGGCGAACCGGTGCAAGCGAGTGGCTCCCAGGTTGCCGGCCACACCGCTGAGGGTATGCAGCAGCCGGCTGGCATCCTGCCATTTACCGGCCTCAAGCAATCCTTGCAGGTGCACCAGATCTTCTTTTTGTTGCTGGTAAAAATCAGCCAGTAATTTTTCATACAGCAACTGATTTCCCTGCAACCGCTGCAAGGCGGTATCCACATCAATGCCGGGCAGCTGCAAAGAGGATGAGCTGGCACCGGTCGGCTCAATGGTTATGCGTTGGTGCACATCGGTTTCACCTACCTGAAGCCAGTGGCGCACCATCTGTTTAAGCGCTTCCGGGCTGAGGGGCTTGGCAATGTGATCGTTCATCCCGGCCTGCAGGCACCGTTCACGATCGCCGGCCATGGCGTGGGCGGTCATGGCGATAATGATCAGTTTGTCTTTACGCAAACTGTCCCTGATCACCCGGGTGGCCTGATAACCGTCCATCTCGGGCATCTGGATGTCCATAAACACCAGATCGTAATCTTCTTTTCTGAGGATTTTCACCGCTTCGGCACCGTTGGTGGCCATCACCACCTCAAGCCCCATGCGTTCAAGCAACTCACGGGCAACCTGGCGGTTGATTTCATTGTCTTCAACCAGCAATACCCGCCCCCTGGGTATGGCAGCCAGCAGGGATTCACCCGCCATCATCGTTGCTTTCGGTGCCTCCTCCTGTGGCTTAATCAGACGAGCGACGGTATCCACCAGCACAGCCGAATTCACCGGCTTGATCAAAAAAGCATCCACCGTGGCGCTGGCTCTGGTCATCACCTCCTCCCGGCCGTAGGCTGACACCATAACCAGCTTTGGCACCACAGCAAGCGTGAGTTTCCGGATTTTCTTCGCCAGCTCAATGCCTTCGACCTCCGGCATACGCCAGTCCAGCAGCACCAGGTCAATAGCCCCGGCTTTGTCGTTGTTTTTCTCCTTCAGCAACGCCAGAGCCTCATCGGCACGCTCCCGATCCCAGGTAACGCATTTGGCCTTTTGCAACTGACTGACCAGCACTTGCCGGTCATTGGCATCATCATCGACCACCAGCACGGTCAGCCCCTCCAGAGACTGTTTTGACTGCCAATCGTGCTGGGCAACCCCCAGTTCAGCGGTAAAGTGAAAGGTGCTGCCCAACCCCAGCTCGGACTCGACAGCAATATCCCCATGCATCAGTTGTACCAGGTTCTTGCAAATGGCCAAGCCCAGTCCGGTACCACCAAACTTGCGGGTTGTTGAGCCATCAACCTGGGAAAACGACTGGAACAGTTTGGTTTGCTGCTGCTTGCTGATGCCAATGCCGGTATCGGTCACGGTAAACTTCAGCCGGACTACGTCATGCTGGTTACTGAGCAGCGCCACCTCGATATTGACCTCACCTTCACTGGTGAACTTCAGGGCATTATGAGTCAGGTTAATGAGTATCTGCCCGAGGCGCAGAGGATCGCCGGTTAGCTGCCTCGGAACATCCGGCTGGATGTCGTAGGTCAGTGTCAGCCCTTTTTCCCGAGCCTTGATGATGCCCAGGTTATAGACATTTTCAAAAACGCCCCCCAGATCAAACTCAATGTTCTCCATGGTCAGCTTACCGGCCTCAATTTTGGAAAAATCAAGAATATCGTTGATGATACCAAGCAGATCGTGGGCCGAAATCTGAATCTTGCTGATGTAGTCTCTTTGCTGATGGGTAAGGCGAGTCTCCTGAACCAGGTAGCTCAGACCAATAATGGCGTTCATCGGCGTGCGAATCTCATGGCTCATGTTGGCCAGGAAGTTACTTTTCGCCTGGTTGGCTTGGTCTGCCAGCTCTTTGGCCTTGTGTAAGGTGTCTTCACTCTGTTTGCGATCGGTAATGTTGCGCCCCGAGGCGAACAGGTAACCGTCGCCTTCGTACTCCATGTAGTTCGCCGTGACTTCCACCGGGAATATCGTACCGTCTGAAGTCTTGCGCAGCGTTTCATAGGTCATCCCCTTTCTCAGTTTGAGTTGCTCCCAGAGCTTGCTCCAGGAGCTGCGGGTGATGGCCGGGTTAATGTCCATGATCGACATGGTCATCAACTCTTTCTGAGAGTACCCCAGCGCTTTGCAGGCCGACTCGTTGACGTACTTGTGATATCCGTCACGGCGGAACCAGTGAATGTGGTCACCGGCACTGTCCAGCGAGAAGCGGGCCATGGACAACTCCCGCTCCCGTTCAATCTGCTGAGTGATATCAACCGTAGTACCGATGACCCGCATGGGGTTGCCCTGCCCATCCCTGAACACCACCTTGCCTTTACTGCGAACCGTGGCGTAGCTACCGTCCTTGCAGCGCATGCGATAAACAAACTGGAACGATTCATCGGAGCTGGCCAGCTGCTGCTCCCAGAACTCAATGGCCATTGTCTTGTCTTCCGGATGCAGCAGCCGACGCCAGGCGCTGATGGTGTGCAGCAGCTCGTCGGGCTGGTAACCAAGCATAATCTGGTAACGGGGGCTGAGGTACATCAAGTCCCGGGGTACGTCCCAGTCCCAGAGACCGTCAGAGGCGGCATCCATGGCCAGCTGGTAACGCTCTTCACTCTGGCGCAGGGCATCTTCTGCTTTTTGTCGGTCCCGGGCCACGGCCACCAGCTCGCCCATCCGGCGCAGCAAGTCCATCTCCTGTACGTAGAGCTGGTATCTGTCCGGAATATTGATCAGGCCAATACCGCCCACCACCCGGCCAAACAGCATGATCGGTGCGAACAACGCCTTGGTAATGGCCAGCCGATCCAGAATAGCCGCCCCATCCAGATCCCCTTTTTGCCATACCTCATCCCGGTCCAGCACATTCACCTGATCTTTTTTGATCTCGCCGCAGGTCCCGGAAAAATCATGGTTAAACAGCGCTTCACACCCCTGGGGATCAGTGGTTGTACGCCGCGTCCAGTAGTGTTCAATGCGAGCTTTGGACGTCCAGGAAAAAATACACACCGACTCAGCCTGCAGGTAATTGCCCAGCTGGCTGAGCAGGTACTCATTAGCCTCATGCACCGGCTGATCCATAAAGTGCCTGGAAATATCGCTTAACAGACGGTCCAGTTCAGAGCGAACACGCAGTCCTTCTTCTGCCTTCTCCCGGTCGTTGATCTCCATAGTCAGGCGACGGTTCCAGTAGACAATCATGATCAGTATCACCAAGACCAGCACCAGACCGATGAACACCTCTTTGTTGGGCTGCCACCACCGGTTCCCCTGATACTTCAGCCAGGTGCTCTCAACCACTGCCCGGTCTTCCGGGGTGATGCTGGCCACTGCCTTGGTCAGGATGGCGGCCAACTCCGGCCAGTCATTGCGCGAGGCAATACTGAACTGATAATCAAACCCCGCCTCGCCAATGATGTGCAAACTGGTGATTTTCAGCTTGTCGATGGTGTCACTGGCTGAGGCCAGATTGGCCACCATGGCGTCCAGACCACCACTGGCCACCTGCTGCAAGCCCTCAGCAACATTTTTAACCGGAACAAAGTGAATGGCCGGGTACTTTTGCCGCAGCATGGTGTAATCCACGTAACCGGTGACAAAACCTACGCTTTTGCCCTGCAAATGGGCCACGCTGCGAATGGCTCGCTCAGAACTGCGTGTCAGGATAACCGCAGGCACACTGACCAACGCCGGAGTAAATTCCAGAAAACTGTGCCGCACCGATGTGGGTTGCAGCATACCAACTATATCCACCTCGTGACGATACGCCTTGGCCAAACCATCGGACCAGGGGTCGGCCTCAACAAACGTAAAGGTCACGCCCAGGCGATCACCGATCAGGCGAAGATAATCCACCATCATGCCGCGCAGCTGCCCCCGCCTGCCATCCGTGAAGGAAAACGGTGCCTTGTTGGCATCAATAAGCACATCAAGTTTTGGATGCTCATCCAGCCATTTGCGCTCTTCCGGCGTCAACTCCACGGCGGTCAGGTTTTTGTTGAAGTAGCGCTCCTCGGTTCTGGCAATCCAGTGCTCTTCGATCTCCCAGTACTCCTGCAACGAGATATCGCGAAAGCCTTTATTGATCAAGGGCAGCAGCCAGTCTTTGTTGCGGCGCAAGATGGCGGCAGCAATCTGTTCGTTAAGCACAAACTGGTCACTGACAACAACCTCACCATCGAGCTCACCGCGACTGATATCAGCCTGAGTCACTCCGGACTCGGACAGAAATGCATCAATATCACCATTGATCAGCCCCTCCATCATCTGTGATGGGGTGTCATAGCCGACGCTGACGCTATCGGGCAGGTACTCCGAAACAAACTCTTGCTGACTGGAAGCCGCCATCGCGCCAACGTGTTTGTTGTCCAGGTTGGATGCCGGATCAACGGGGTTATCAGCCCGGTAATACAAGTGCGTTTTCAGACGGTAATAAGGCTCGGAAAAAACCAGATTTTGTTTGCGCAGGTCGGTTGGCGTCAGGGAAGCGATGATATCGATTTTGCCCTGCCTGAGGTTCTCAAGGTTTTCCACCGTGGAACCGGACACAAAACGAATGGGGTGGCCGGTCTTTTCTGACCACAGCCGCCAGATATCCGCGAACAGGCCGGAAGGCTTACCCATGGCATTAAAAAATGACAGCGGGTAAAGATCAGGGTCCATACCCAGCACCAGACGATTTTCCTCAGAAAAAGCCGTCTGTATCCAGTGGGCAACGACCCCGCTTCGCTCCCAGTCAACCATTCTGAACAGGCTGCTGCGAATCTCCTCCAGCAATTTTTTCTGCCCCGGGGCCACCAGGGAACATATTTTCTGCGGCCCTACGGGTACCTTGAGCAAATGGTAGGAGTGCTCATAACCGGCTCGCTGGATCGCTTCATGCAGGCTGACATCACCACCAACAATGGCATCAAGCTCACCCGCTTCAAACAGGCGGATCATGGCCGGGTAGGAGTCGAAGCTGACCAGGTTGGCCCTGGCATCAAAGTGCTGCAGCGCTAGGGGGATATCCAAGCCACGAATATAACCAATCTTCAATTGATCAATGGCCTGGTCAAAAGAGAGATGCTCGTACTTTTCCTGCACCAGCATCCAGACGGAGTAGGTGTACAGGGACACCGAGTCAAACCCTTCGTATTGTTTGGTCTCCGAAGCAGGCTCGTAGGCCAGTACGTCCACCTTGCCACTGCGCAATTGCTCTTTAATGTCACGGGCCGACGTGGGAACAAACTCGATCGGCACCTCATTCTTCTCAGACCAGTAGCTCCATAAGTCATAAACCAGGCCCTCTGGCTTACCGACGTCGTTGGCGTACATCCATGGAGGCTGATCGACAAAATAGGCGATTTTAATGACTTTCTTCGGCTGTCCGAGGGCCTCCGTCGCCTCTGCCGGCACAGGGTAAGCCAGCACGGTGATAATAAGGAACAAAAGTACAAAAAAACGATTCAACATTGACGTGCACGAACCAAAGCTCGGAAAAAAAAGCATAATGATTTTTTAAATCAGGCGACTGCGAGAGGCTCGGTTATCTTAACCTGAATTCAGGTAATCACCTATATGCAAAAGATAAATTTCGCTTTTTGCTAGAATAATCAGGGTAAACAACCATAGGACTACCAAGTATGGAAGCTGAAAACCTCATCGCTCAACACGTCTCTGCCAACAAAGAACTCATCGCTGAAGCCAAATCATTAATGGCCGCCATGCACGCCCTGAAAAAAAAGCTGCACCTCCATGAAGGCTGCGGTCAGCGTTTTCTGCAAAAAACCAGTCCTGACCTGGCACTGCTGCAGCAGGCCGAACGGGAAATTGCCGCCTCCTACAGCGGCAAACCACAGAAAAGCCAGCAGGGCAACTCAAAAACCAGCAGCAAGCTGCTAAATAACATGGTCCGCAACCGCGGCCAGGCCTGAACCACCCAATCGGGCCTCCGGGCCTGATCCCCTTCCTCCACCTCCTCTGGCACACACCCATCACAGTTGACAGCACAACCAATTGCACCGACAGTGGCAGCACTAATTACAGCCACTGACGACTCTTCCCCGTGCTGACCATTTATCATTCCAACCATCTGGATGTCCTGAAAGACCTTTTGGCGGAGCTGTTGCGCCAAAGTCCGCCGACCAACCCACTGGCCGATGAGCAAATTCTGGTACAAAGCCCTGGCATGGCCCAGTGGTTGCGCCTGGCTTTGGCTCAGGAGCTGGGCATCACGGCGGGCATCCGTTTTCCACTGCCGGCCAGTTTCCTCTGGCAGATATACACCGAGGTGCTGCCGGACGTCCCCCGCCGTTCAGCTTTTAACAAAGAGTCCATGACCTGGAAGCTTATGGACTTGCTGGACACCCTGAAACACGATCCGGATTTTTCCGCCCCTGGCCAGTACCTGGCCGACGATTCAGACGACATTCGTAAATTCCAGCTATCCGGCAAAATCGCCGACATCTTCGATCAGTACCTGGTGTACCGACCCGACTGGATCAACCACTGGGAACAGGGGCTCGACCCTGCCGGCGCAGCCACAGACCAACCCTGGCAGCCCAAACTGTGGCGCGCACTGGTAGCCAGAACCGCCGAGCTGGGCCAGTCACCCTGGCATCGGGCCAATATGCACCAGCGCTTTTTGCAGGCCATGGCCGGAGGCGATAATCACTTCCGGCTACCGCAGCGGTTATTTGTCTTTGGTATTTCCGCCCTGCCACCCCATTTTGTCGAATCGCTGGAAGCCCTGGCCAGCCGCTGCGATGTTCACCTGATGGTCAGCAACCCCTGTCGGCACTACTGGGGCGATGAACGGGACCCGAAGTATTTGCGCAAACTGGCGGCCCGCAAACTGCTGGACCGACAGCACAGCGACGCAAACGGCAACAGCTGGTTCAATCGCAAAGGTCTCAACCCGGATGCCCCGGGGGCATTCGACGATCTGGACACCATTGGCAACCCACTGCTTGGCTCCATGGGCAAACTGGGTCGGGACTACTTTCATCAGCTGCACAGTCTGGATGCCTTTGATATTGACGTGTTCGTCAGCGACCATAAGGACAACCTGCTGGGCACCATCCAGCACGATATTTTTGAACTGCACGATCGAACCACGATACCAACCCCGAAAGATCAAGACCCGTCGCTGCAGTTTCACGGCTGCCACAGCCCCCTGCGGGAAGTGGAAGTACTCTACGACCACCTGCTGGCCATGTTTGAGCAAGACCCGACGCTCACACCCAAAGATATCGTGGTCATGCTGCCGGACATCGACAGCTACGCCCCTTGGATTCAGGCCGTATTTGCCAGCATTGATGACCAGCGCCGTATTCCCTACGCCATCTCCGACATCAGCGCCAAAAGCGAACACCCCATTTTGTCCGCCTTCCTGACACTGCTGGAGCTGGACAAAAGCCGCTGCTCAGCCCCGGAACTGATGGAGCTGCTGGAAGTACCGGCCATTCAACAACGCTTCAAACTCGATGCCAACGCATTGGACACCCTGCGCCTGTGGACCCATGAGTCTGGCATTCGCTGGGGCCTGACCCCCGAACATCAAAGCCAGTTTGACCTGCCCAGACTGGAAGCCAACTCCTGGCTGTTTGGCATTCGCCGCATACTGCTCGGTTATGCCATGCCAGGAAGCGCCGGTGTCTACAACGATACGCTCCCCCTGGACGCCGCCCAGGGCATGACGGCAGTACTGGCAGGCTACCTGGCCAGCTTTATCGATGAGGCTGAACGACTACTCAGCGAGCTGGCAGCGAGTCGTACCATTGATCAGTGGATCGCCTTTACCGAACAACTGCTGGCGCGTTTTTTCCTCACCGACACTGAAGAGGACGAAGCCGCCCTGAGGCTGGTGCGCGACAGCGTTGCCCAACTCTATGAACAGTTGCGCGAAGCCGGCTGTGAACAGCCACTGTCCCGCAGTGTCTTCATCAGTTACCTGAACGAGCGCCTGACCTTGCAACGCAGCAGCCAGCGTTTTCTGGCCGGCCAGGTTAATTTCTGCACCCTGATGCCCATGCGCTCCATTCCCTTCAAAGTGGTCTGCCTGTTGGGCATGAACGATGGTGCCTACCCACGCAGCATCGCTCCGGCCGGTTTCGACCTGATCGCCCGGCACAGTCGGCGGGGCGACCGTTCACGGCGGGTGGATGACCGCTACCTGTTTCTCGAAGCCCTACTCTCGGCCCAAGACACGCTGTACATCAGCTTCATCGGGCGACGGATTCAGGACAACAGTGAGCGGATTCCCTCGGTACTGGTCACCGAGCTGCTCAACTACTGCGAACAAAGCTTTGGCCTGACGCCGAAGCAACTGATCAACGAACACCCGCTGCAACCGTTCAGCCGGCGCAACTTCCTGCACAACACCCAGGGCAGTTTTATTAAGGAGTGGCTACCGGCCGCCGCTCGCCAAAGTGCACCACCGGCGCCCTTTTTCACCGAACGCCTGCCAGATCAGGACGGCGTTAACCCGGGTGAGGTGGAACTGGCCGAGCTGTTGCGCTTCTACACCAACCCGTGTCGCTACTTTTTCAATCGCCGGTTGAAGGTCTACTTCACCAATCAGGACCTGACCCTTGAAGAGACAGAAACCTTCGCCCTGGACGCCCTGACCAACTACCAGCTGAAAACCCAACTTCTGGACGGCCTGATCAATCAGGAGCAACGCCACCAGCTTAACCAGCGCCTGCAATCCACCGGCGAACTGCCCCACCGCGCCTTTGGCCAGTTGCTGCTGGATGAACAGATCACCGCCTTGCAGCCGTTGGCCGATACGTTACGCCCACAACTGGCAGAGGTCAGGGCCGACCGCGAGGTAGACCTCACCATCTGCCATCCGCAGTTTCCAGAAGGCAGCGTGCGACTGACCGGCTGGTTAAAGGGCTTCTGCCAAGCCGGCCTGCTGCGCTACCGCCCGGCCAGCTTCAAAGGCAAAGACCTGATCAGAAGCTGGCTGGAACACCTCTGCCAGTGCCTGGGCGACAACCCGGTGCCGACCTGTATCTACGACCTGAAGCAGCAGTGGCTGCTGCCCGTGGTGCCAGAAGCTCAGGCCGAACAACACCTGGCCACATTGATTCACTACTACCACCTGGGGCAGAACCTCCCCCTGCCCTGGTTCGCCCAGACCGCCTACAGCTGGCTCAGCGCCAACCCGGATGAAGATCCGGACAAAGCCGAAAAAGCGGCTAACAAGGCCTTTGCCGGCGACGGCTTCTACATCGGCGGCGAAAACAGCGACGACTACATCCAACGGATCTATCCGGAACTGGAGCCGGTATTTACTGAAATGACCAGCCTGACCAGCCACATCCTGGCCCCGGCCTGCGCCTGCCTGCAGGAGGTAACGCCATGACACCCCAAACCCTCGACCCGCACGCCCTGCCCCTGCAAGGCGTACGCCTGATCGAAGCCAGTGCCGGCACCGGCAAAACCTACACCATCGCTAACCTCTACCTGCGGATACTGCTGGGCCACGGCAGCGACCAGACGCGCCACGAAGCTCCACTGACCGTTGACCAGATTCTGGTGGTGACCTTTACCGATGCCGCCACCGGCGAGCTGCGCGACCGCATCCGTAAAAGAATTCATGAGACTCGCAGCGCCTTTAATGCCGGCCAGTCTGATGACCCGTTTATCCAGCAGCTGATTGACGATATGGACCAGCCCCAGCAGTGCCAGGCGCTGCTGCTGGCAGCGGAGCAGCAGATGGACGAAGCGGCCATCTTTACCATTCATGGCTTCTGCCAGCGCATGCTCAAGCAGCACGCCTTTGAGAGCGGCACGCTGTTCTCCAGTGAGCTGGTCACCGATATCGAGCCGCTGTTGCAGCTGTGCGCCGCCGACTACTGGCGGCGCAACTTTTATCCGCTGGACAAACCGCTGGCCAAGCTGATTCAGTCGCTATGGAAAACGCCCAACGATCTGTTGAGTGAGGTGCGCAGCTGGCTGCCCCTGTCCAACCTGCAACTGGCTGATCAGCCACTGCCGGCCTCGCTGGCGGATTTCATCGAGCAATATCTGGTCCCTGCCGCTGAACTGAAAGCGCTGTGGTGTGCCGACCAGGACGCCATCGAACAGCAGCTGCTTAAATGCGGCTTGCGCAAGGATCGCAAACCCCTGAAACGTCTGCCCGCCATGGCCCAATTTCTGGCCAGCGACCACCTGATCCCAAATCTGGATAGCGACAGCTGGGAAATTTACGGCACAGAAATACTGAACAAAAGCCTGCTCAAGACTGGCGAGCTGCCCGATCACCCCATCTTCAGAGAAATTGATGCCTTTCTGGAGCTGCCGTTGGCACTAACAACAGCTCTTAGAGGCGTCATCACCCGCGATGCCCTGAGCCATATCAAAACCCAGCTCAACCAACTGAAATCCAGCCGCCACCAGCTCTCGTTTGACGACCTGCTGGGCAACCTGGCCGCAGCCCTGTTCGCCGGCCAGTCCGGCAACGATGGCGACCTGCTGGCCCAAGCCATTCGCAGCCAGTACCGCATTGCCATGATCGATGAGTTTCAGGACACCGACCCGCTGCAGTACCAGACCTTTCATACCATTTATATGGACGGTGACGACCCGGCCGTTGGCCTGTTCATGATCGGCGACCCAAAACAGGCCATCTACGGCTTTCGCGGTGCCGATATCTTCACCTACATGCAGGCGCGGGAGCAGGTACACAGCCACTACACCCTCGGCACCAACTGGCGCTCCAGCGATGCCATGGTGTCCGCCATCAACAACGTATTCCAGAACTCGCCAGAGCCGTTCATCTACAACGACAGCATCCCTTTTGAGCCAGTACACCCGTCACCGGGCGCAGCAGGCAAACGCCTTTACCACCGGGGCCAGCCGCTGCCGGCCATGACCCTCTGGCTGCAGCCGGCTGATGATGGGTCAACGGTCAATGCCGAGCGCTATCTGGATGCCATAAGCAACGCCACGGCCACCGAGATCAACCGTCTGCTCTCTGCGGCTGATCAGGGAGAGTGCATGGTTCATAACGGCGAGAAACAAACACCGCTTCAGCCCGGCGACATCGCCGTGCTGGTACGCAGCGGCCGCCACGCCGGTCTGGTGCGTAAAGCGCTGGTCGAGCAAGGCATTGCCAGCATCTACCTGAGCAACCGGGACTCGGTCTTTACTGCCCGGGAAGCGTCGGACCTGGACAAAGTACTGCAAGCCTGCCTGCACCCCACCAGCGAGCGCCTGATCAAGGCCGCTCTGGCCACCTCACTGCTGCATCTTGATGCCATCACACTCAACGCCCTCAACACCAACGAGCAGGAGTGGGAACGGGCGGTTGAGGAGTTCAGCGACTACCACGAGCTGTGGCAGCGCAAAGGCATTCTGCCCATGTTGCGCCAGCTTGTTTTCCAGCGTCGGCTGGCTGAGCAACTGCTGGCCAGCCCTGATGGCGAGCGTCGCCTGACCGACCTGTTGCATCTGGGCGAACTGCTGGCTGCTGCCAGTCTGGAGCAGCAAGGGCCATCGGCCCTGGCCCGCTGGTTTGCCGAGCAGATCAGCCACCCCAATAACAATGCCGATGATCAGCAGCTGCACCTGGAGAGTGAGCGCAATCTGGTGAAGATCATCACTATTCATAAATCCAAAGGGCTGGAGTACAACGTGGTGTTTTTCCCCTTTGCCTGCCACCTGAATAGCAAAACCTCTCTGCTGTACCACGACCCGCACACCAGCGAACCCTGGCTGGCCCTGACGCCCTCGGAACAGGCAGCCACACTGGCCGAGCAGGAAAGGCTGGCTGAGGATCTGCGGTTGCTCTACGTTGCCCTGACCCGCTCGGTCTATTGCTGCTATCTGGGCATGGCCCCTTACAAATCCGGCCGGGCATCGAAAGATGGCAAAACCGACCTGCACCGTACGGCCATTGGCTATCTGCTTAACGGGGGGCAGGACATCACCGCCACCGCCCTCCCCAGCCTGCTGGCACAGCTTGAGGCACAGTGCCCTGATCAACAGATTGTGATCACCCCGCCACCGGCCAATACCCTGCCGGCCTACACTGCGGTGATTTCTCAGGAAGATGCGCTAAGCGCCCGGAATTTCAACGGAAAAATTGAAAGGAACTGGTGGACCACCAGCTACTCGGCCCTCTCACGTCACCATACATCGGGGGCCGATGCCAGCCAGGAGAGTGCAGGCTTTGACCACGAGGTGATCCACCAGCAGCAAGAGACCATGGCAGAAACCCGCGATGACCCCTTCAGCCTGTTCCACTTCCCCAAAGGCGCGCAACCAGGCACCTTTATGCACAGCCTGTTTGAAGACCTGGACATGAACACCCTGCGTTCAGACGGCTCCTATCTCGATCGTTTTGTGCAAGAGAGCCTGACCCGCGCCGGCTACGACGAGCAGTGGCTGCCGGCCATTAAGGGCATGCTGGACAACTGCCTGAACGCCCCGCTCGACGGTGACCGGATGCGCCTGATGGATCTGCCCGACAGCGCTCGCCGGGTGGAAATGGAGTTCTATCTGCCCATCGAACAGCTGGACCCGGAACAGCTAAACCAACTGATCGCCCACCACGACCCGCTGAGCGCCAGGGCCGGTAAACTGCAGTTCCACCCCATGAAAGGCATGCTCAAGGGTTTTATTGACCTGACCTTCGAGTACGCCGGGCGCTGGTATGTGCTTGATTACAAATCCAATTGGCTGGGCAGTGAGGCCAGCCACTACTCCCGCGAGGCCATGGGCAAGGTCATGGTAGAGCACCGCTACGACCTGCAATACCAGCTCTACTCCCTGGCGCTGCACCGGCTACTCAGGCAGCGCGTGGTCGATTATCAGTTTGACCGGCACTTTGGCGGGGTCATCTACCTGTTTTTGCGCGGCGTGCAGGCCAGCGATCCGGACCGTCACGGTATTTTCAGCCACAAGCCGAGCTTCGCACTGGTGGACGGCCTCGACCGGCTTTTTTCCGGCAGCCTTTTTTCCGGCAGCCTTTTTTCCGGCAATGACACAGAGGCGCACAGGGCATGTTAAATCTGCTGCAACAACTGGAACAGCAAGGCGTGATCCGCGCCCTGGATTATCAATTTGCCCGCTTGCTGCACACCATGGACTCAAGCCCGCTGGTTACCCTGCTGGCGGCCAACGTCAGCCATGAGCTGGGCCAGGGGAACGTGTGCATGTCGCTCAACGGTACGCTGTTTGCACTGGACAACAACGCCAGTCAACCACTGGTGAACCACACAGGTGTTGCCAGAGAACAGTGGCCCAACCTGCTCAGCGCCTGCCCGTTGGTGGGCGACGGCAGCCAGCCCACCCCTCTGGTGCTGGATAACCACCGGCTCTACCTCTATCGCTACTGGCAATATGAGTGCAACGTTGCCCGTTTCCTGAAGCGCCAGCAGGACGAGGCACTGGACAGCCAGCAAGCCCGCACTATTTTGCAACGACTGTTCCGGCGCGATTACCACTTCGTCGCCAAACAGTGCGCCGAGCAAACAGCGGCACAACAGCAGGCCACCATCATCAAGTGGCTGGATATTGAAACCAGTGAACCGCTGGACTGGCCAGCCATTATTAGCGCCATCAACCAACCAACACCGGATGCCGGCGCACTGGACCGGTTAATACCTGAAGCGGCCTGCCTGAACTGGCAGAAAATCGCCGCTGCACTGGCAGCAAGCCGTTCATTTTCGGTGATCAGCGGCGGCCCTGGCACCGGCAAAACCACCACAGTTACCCGACTGCTGGCCCTGCTGACTGAGCTGGGGCAAGATGCCCCCCCGACCATCAAACTGGTTGCCCCCACCGGCAAGGCCGCCGCCCGACTGACCGAGTCCATTGGCAGCGCCCTGGCACGCATCAATTGCAGCGATGCGGTAAAAGAGAAAATACCCACCCAGGCCGGCACCCTGCATCGGCTGCTGGGCGTCATACCCGGTAAAAGTGGATTTATCCATAATCAAAACAACCGCTTACATCTGAATATTCTGGTAGTGGATGAAGCGTCCATGATCGACCTGCCACTGATGAGCCAGTTACTGGCAGCCCTGCCTGACCACGCCCGGTTGATTCTGCTGGGCGACAGAGATCAGTTATCGTCAGTGGAAGCCGGCAGCGTGCTGGGCGATATTTGCCGCGCAGCCAGTGCCGGTTACTCACATCAACAGGTCAAACTGCTGGAAACATTGACCGATCACCGTTTGCAACCTGCCGCAGCGACTCAACCAGCAGCCAACCACACGGTCTCCGACAGCCTCTGCCTGCTGCGCAAAAGCTATCGCTTTGATGCCCAGTCCGGCATTGGCAGCCTGGCCAAAGCTGTGAACGGCCCTGACCTTGACGCACTGGCGTCAGTATTTAATGGCGACTTTGCCGATATTGCCCTGTTGCCCATGACAGATCAGTCCGACTATCAACGGTTAATTCAGCACTGCGTGGAGAGCTACCGTCCGTACCTGAAACTGATCCAACAGCAGGCGGAGCCTGAAGCCATACTGGATGCTTTCAACGAATTTCAGCTGCTGTGCGCCCTGCGCGCGGGGGCTTTTGGCATCACCGGCCTGAACGAAGCCATTGAAAAAGCACTGCAACAGCAAGGGCTTATTGATGCCAGCAGCCATTGGTATCAGGGGCGGCCGGTGCTGATCACCCGTAACGATCACGGTCTGGGCCTGTACAACGGCGACATCGGTATGACAATGCAGGTTGACGGCCGGCTCAAGGTGGTCTTTCAACTGCCGGACAAACAACTGAGGCTGCTGCTCCCCAGCCGTCTGCCGGAGCATGAGACTGTTTACGCCATGACCATCCATAAAAGCCAGGGCTCGGAGTTCGCCAACGTCACCATGGTGCTGCCGGATAAAGACAACCCACTGATTACCCGAGAACTGGTTTACACCGGCATTACCCGGGCCAAATCAACCCTGAGCGTTTTTTCTGGTATGGACATACTGACCAAAGCAGCCAAATCACCAACGCAAAGGGAATCAGGCCTCTATCAGAGATTGATGTCCAGCGAGTAAAACCGCCTGTTTCCAGCAAAACAAAAGGACGGGGAGCTTCAGATACTTCCTGTCCTTTCACTTGCCAAGGTCAGGGCTTACGACAATGATGGCAAGTTTTTCTGCCACGAACTGGTGCCCCAAACGCGACTTTGATCCGCTTTCAAACTCTTTAACGGAAAAGCAATTTTCTGCTTCCAGCTTTTTGTTGTATTGAAACGAATACTCAGTTGTTGACCACGACTAATCCCTGTGGTGATTTCGCTCATCATCTTCAGTGAAGCAATCTCAATCTCGTCTCCGGCTGCGGTGACTTGTTTGATGTCATAGACAGAACCAAAGGGTGACTGATTAAATGAACTGCTGACAACCTGGGTAAAATGACGATAAACACCAGTAGCGCGCGGACAAATTGACTCAGCCATGATTCGATGCTGTGGCCTGGTCACTGCCACCAGACTGTTTTCCACCCGCAAAGAGTGTGTTAACTCATTGTTACTGGTGCCAGACCTGGAAAATCTGTCAAAAACAAAAGCACTGAATCCATCTGGGCACTGGAGTGTACCAATGGGTGCTATTAACTCCATATCCCAATCAATTTTTATACATCCTTTGCTGCCAGTTTTAACTCCGGCCAACGTACAAACCTTGTCGCAATGGTACATGGCGGCGAATTGAAGAATGTCCAGAATATTACTAAATCTCGGGTAATCCCGCACCTTGCCATCGGTGAAATACTGATCTTTCAAGGAGCAATTGATTGCGTTAACGGTCAGGTAAAACTGCCCCTCTCCGGTCTTGCTCCCGGTAATGGTCATACCGGCAACGGTGTATTCAGCGAGCAGGCGTGACACATCAACTATATGAACATTTGTATTTTCCAGTTTCAATTGTTCTATCTGCGCAGCCACTGTTTCATTGATCATCCAACGATTCATGAAAATAATGGCAGGCCGTGAGTTTTCAATGGCACAGTTATTATTGAAAATACGAATGGACTCATCATCAATGCGCGCCTTCGCATCCTGACAATAAAACTGATAAAACAGTGGTGTATCTTCAGGCAGTGTTTCCAGCTTGTAGAGTTTATTATTAATACTGATTGCCGGTTGCAGACGAATATGCTGCTGCATACAATCCATCTCTGCTATTGACAAGGACCTTTGTTCTGCCACATTAAGCAGACTTGCTGGTGATAGTTCCTCGGATTGTGACTGTGCCGCTGGAATCAAATTACGTAATGAATGGCAATGTTGAGAAATATACTCGCTCAACAGCTTTCCTGTTGGTTGGTGGGATGAATGGTCGTTTCCTGCCACCATCAAATTTGTCGGCACGGCTTGCCCGGCAGGAAAAACTATTCCCTGATTACTCCCCTGTGCCCCCAAATCTTCCGGTAATGTTCCGACAGGCATTGCTGTGGTTTCGCCTCCGTGTTGCTGCCAGCCTCGCCCGTTAGTAGCATCCATACCATCCCCCTGATCTTAGTCATTAGCAATTCAAAAACTGGATTGTCCGGCACAGCGGTTACACCGTGCCCGCAACAATAAATAGTGCTCTCACACTCATCTCAACAGACGGTAAAAAAAGAAAAAAGTTCCGGGATATCGCTAAGCCGGCGTCGAACTTGCTCCGGCAGCGAGCCCAAAACAGCGGCATAATCTGTCAAACACGATGGCAAAAGCGCCATTACCGCTGACGTTTACGGCGGTGCCAAACGGGTCAAAAATCATATAGAGCGCAGTAATCAACCCCAGCATCTCATCGGAAAACCCCAACAAACTCTGCAATATGGGCCCGACCACCAAGACCACACCGCCGGGAACTGCTGCCACAGAGAACTTAGCCAAGGCAAAGTAAAACCCGAATACGGCAAAAACCGGTAAAGACGGTAACGGTCGGTTGAAGGTGTTAAGAATCATCAGGGCGAGAATGGTCAGGCAGATGGCGCTACCAATGGTGTGGATATTGACGATAACAGGTACGACTGTTCTGGCCATAACCGGATTACCGAGATTCTTGCCAGTACACTCAATCAAGACCGGCATGGTCGCAGCGCTGGACAACGTGCCCAACCCCGTCAGCCAGACCGGTAGAATATTACCCATATAACGCATAAGCCGGCGCGGAGAAAAATTGGCGGCCACAAGAAAGCAACCCAGCAGGTAGCAGAGCTGGGTAACCACCACCAGCACCAGCAACGGGCCAAAACTGACAAACGCCTGGCTTAATATGCCATCGGCATGAAGCTTGAAGGCAAACCCGAGAATAAACAGAGGCAGGAGCGGAACAAATCCATGGGTCAGCCCCCAACCGGCCGCTTCGCTGAGCCGGAACAGTCCGTCGCGCAACGGTTGGTTTTTCAACGCATTCACCACAATCCCGACAACCACACCGAGCAGCAGGGCCGTCATGTTGGAAAATAGCGGCGACAGTTCAAAAACCCACATGATCCCCAAGCCGTTACCGTCAAACCGGTCAAGGGAAATTGGCGTGGCAATGACCGGCACCATAAACCAGCCGATGGCATAACCGGTGAAAATGGCCGTAATATTGGAAAGAAACACCATCCCGGCCAACAACACGGCAAACAACCAGGCACTGTCGCCGAGTCGAATAAAGCTGGCTGCCACAAAACTGAAGACAACAAAAGGCAGCAGAAAAACCAGTACAGACTTGATAGTCAGGCTCAGGGCATAAAAAAAAGACCGCGCGTCATAACTCAGCCAACTTTCTGTGACAAAAGGGGTAAACATTACCACCACCAGCAGAACCGGCAATTTGACACGATCAAGATGCTCAACAATTCCCATGAGCACACCTCTTCAGACAACAAACCCGCAACGCTTGCCGGCACTTTCGTACAGAACCCGTCGCTGACGAGCACGAACCTGCGTCGTTGAGAACATCAAATCCATAGATAGTTCCTCATCCGGCACAAAACCAGCTAGACAGATCACACCACAGGAATTACTACCTTACGGACCAAGGAGGAAATTTCTGACACATCACACATACGAGTGGGCCGAACCATTGCTCTGGAACCTTTTGACCATTTCATGGTCTGAATTCTTGTTGGTTTGAGTATGGACTAAATCGAGAAAGACAACTCAGCCTAAACCCGTCACACCGCTCAAAGGAGTCTGAATTTCGGGCACTGACACAACTGATGTTATGCAGTAACACCGAGACCCCAGCAGTATGCGTATTTTTTGGTATATGGAGATTGGCTTTTCTGCAAGGTGTCTACGCCTGTCAACAACAGTGCATTTAAAAAAATAACTTTTTATAGCCCGGTAACTGCACCAGTTTGGTGGTGTAAAAAACATGAGAAGGTAGATAGTTATGGATCCTGTCGGACACACCTCTACACAACAAGCACAACCAACAAATGGACAATGCACAGACGATAAAAGAGTAAAGCCATCACCACAAATCAAACCGTTCCTTCAGCTACTGTCACAAGATACAGAATGCAGGAAGAACTTAATTGACAGGTTGATTCACGAACACAATACCCTTTGTAGCAACCCGGGCGATAAAATTCATACAACGCAACCGCCATTTAGCGCCACCCATCCGCAATTGGCGCAATGGATCAACACAACCTTCTCAGGTATATCCATGCAAGGCATGTACTTTATCGCCTTCGCCCTGGGAGGCTACGCAGAGTACCATGCCCTGGCCACATCCGTGCATCGTCGTGGTAATACGGACAAGGTAAATACTCAGTTTATTGAGGATTGGTTTGAGCGCTATGGCACCGTGGCCTGTATAAAAAATTTGCTTAGACTGTCTGATACTTTCGGAAACATTGGAGAGTGGAACTATCGTTACCGCGATGACATCAATCACTTTTGTTCATGGGCAACAACACTCAACACGATAAAAAGTGACTTTAAACCAATTACAGGAACCAAAAAAGAATGCCACCGAGCCACCAACTCTTACGTAGCTGCATCCGTCATCTTCTCAGATTTGCACTTGGATTTCACAGGCCCCTTAATGGGATTCAATTACTATAGTGCCATGCAAGCATTCGATGCTAAGCGCACACAAAGTGAAGCCATGAAGGAACAATATAGCAATAGCAACATCCTCAACGCTGTCATGGAGACTATTGACAACTACATCAGAACCAAATCACAAGATTCCAATCTGGACAAAATACTGCGATCTTGCTTTCAGAAATGGGTACAAGACGAATACTACAAAGATATTATTAAACGTTTCGACAATGCTTTGAAATACCCTTGACATCCTTCCGAACTGATTTCAGAAAATCAGTCGGTGAGAATCAACCCACAGAATTTCATTACCATGAATTCGCTGAGCAGCCATGTAATTTAGCTATTTCATGGTCGAAACCTTGGTTATTGGAGGGTGAACCAAATCAAGAAAATCAGCTCAGCCTACACTCTCCATACATCAAAGCAGCCTGGATCTTCGGCGCGGTACGCATATTTTTAAGTATTTTGATATGTGGAGACTAACCCTTCTGCAAGGTGACCAAGCCTATCAACAGTAGCACCAACAATACATTTAAAAAAATATAATTTTTTATAGCCCCGTAACTGCACCAGTTTGATGGTGTAAATAAACATGAGAAGGTAAATTGTTATGGATTCTGTCGGATATACCTCTACACAACAAGCACAACCAACTAATGAGCAATGCACAGACGACGAAAGGGTGAAGCCATCACCACAAATCGAACCGTTCCTTCAGTTACTGCCACAAGATGCGCAATGCAGGAAGAACTTAATTGACAGATTGATTAGCGAACACAACACCCTTTGTGGCAACCCGGGCGATAAAATTTATGTAACGCAACCGACATTCAGCGCCAGCCATCCGAAACTGGTGGAGTGGATCAACACAACCTTCTCAGATATGTCCATACAAGGCATGTACTTTATCGCCTTCGCCCTGGGTGGCTTCAGCGAGTACCATGAACTGGCCACATCAGTGCATCGCGGCAATCCGGGCAAGGCAAATACTCAGTTTATTGAGAATTGGTTTGAGAGCTATGGCACCAAGGCAAGTATAGAAAGATTACTTAAGCTGTCTGACACTTTCAGAAAAATCGAAAAGTGGCATATTCTTTACCAAAATGATATCAGTCGCTTTTGCTCCCGAGTAACACCCAACACGACAACAAGTCACTTTGAACCCGTTACAGGAACCGAAGAACAATCCTACTGGGCTGCCGACTCTTACACGGCTGCATCCACCATCTTCTCAGATCTGTACTTAGATTTTACAGACTACTTACCTAGATTCAATTACCATATTGCCATGGAAGCATTCGACATTGAGGGTGAACAACGTCGCGCCATGATGGAGCAATATAGAGAAAGCAACATTAACAACGCTGTCATGGACGCAATTGATAAGTTCATCAAAACTAACCAACAAGCTCCTGGTTTGTTTGCAATATTGGATTCTAAATTTCAGAAATGGGCAGAAGGCGGCTGCCGTAGAGATATTGTTGAACGTTTCAATAATACTCTGGAATACCGTTGACATTCTCCCACACTGGTTCAAAGAAACCAGTCAGGGAGTCTACCCCTACCAGCAGCAGGCCAGCACGTATTTAAAAAAACAACTTTTTATACCCCTGTAACTGCATGGTTTCGATGGTGCAAATAAACATAACAAACGAAGAAGGTAGATAGCTATGAATCCTGTCAGACACACACACGCCATACAACAAGCACAACAAAATAGTGGCCAGCGCACAGAGGATGGAAGGATCAAACCATTACCACAAATCGAAGCATTCTTTCAGTTGCTGCCAGCAGACCAACGAGAAAGGAAGAGCTTGATTGTCAGGATGATTGACAAACACAATGCCCTATGCAGCAATCCAAACTATAAAATCCAGGTATCGAAACCGCCATTCAGCGCCAGCCATCCACAACTGGCGCGGTGGATCAACGAAACCTTCTCAGGTATGTCTGCGCACAGCATGAGCTTTATTGCCTTCGCCCTGGGAGGCTTCGCGGAGTATCATAACCTGGCCACATCCGTGCATAGTGGAAATACGGGCAAGCTAAATACTCAGTTTATTGAGGATTGGTTTGAGGTCTATGGCACCGAGGCTTGTATAGGAAGTTTGCTTAAACTATCTAATACTTTCAGGGAAATCAGAGAGTGGGACCAGTTCTACCGCAGTGATATCAACAACTTTTGTTCACAGGCAAAACAACTCAACGCAACAAAAAGCAACTTTAAACCAATTACAGGCACCAAAGAACAATCCTGCCCGGCTGCCAACGCTTACCTGGCCGCATCCACCGTTTTCTCAAATTTGTACCTGTTTAGTGGCTCGCTTAGTTTCAATAACAAGATTGCCATAGATGTATTCTGTGAAAATTATGGCCAATCTACCGCCATGGAGGAAAAATACTCACGGGGCAATGCTCACCTCAACAACGCAGTTATGGCTGCTATTGATGGTTACATCAAATCTAACCAACAAAATCCTAAGTTTTTTCAGATGCTGCGAAGTTGCTTTCATAAATGGGAAGAATGCGGCTGCCGGGAAAATGTTGTTCAACTTTTTGATAATGCCTTGGGACGCCGTTGATATTCTCCCACACTCGTTCAAAGAAATCAGCCAGGGAGAATGTCAACCCACATAATCTCGTTGCCATGAATTCGCTGAGCAGCCATGTAATAAATCACCTGTCCTGCCTCCACCCGATCATTACTGGATGGGTTCAGGCGCAGGTCGTTCCCCGTGGCAGACTCAGCTACACCCAGGGCAATGGCTTCGTGATTGGCCTTAAAAAACTCCAGCAGTCGGCCAAAGGTTGTACCGGCAAAACCCTCAGGCACCCGCACGCTGTACTGTGTCGGACCAACCAAGGTAGACAACAACTGTTGTTGAACCCGGGATGAGCCGGGGTCTTGAGCCGAGCGCACCAGTAGCTCCATGGAGATATTGCTGTGGCACTCGATCTGCGGACAGTGAGACTGCAACAGCGCCACCATCTCCCGGTTTTCAAACCAGGCGACAATGTGCGCACGGGTACTGGTGGCAGCAATACTCAGGCAGGTTGCCAGGGTGCGGTCATCGCCCTCACGAAAGACAATAACACGGGCGGCATTGATCACGCCGGTACGACGGATAATGGTTGGATCATTCAGATTCTCATTGCGGATAAACAACACCTGTTCCGGCAGCGGGTTTTCTATCTCCTGGCTGGTGCAAAGCAACACCTTACGATTTTCCCGACGGCTGTCGCCATAAATCAGTTCAACCATTTTCGGTGTGTGATAACGGTTCCAGCCAAAAATAACAATATGATCGGTTAAATCCGAGTAATCGCCCAAACCCTGCATATCCTTTCTCCAGGAGGTAATAAAAAATGACGACAGCTTACCCAGCACCGCCGCAAGCAACACCACGCCACCAGGCATGATAAACAGCGCGGCAAAAAACCGCCCCAGTTCAGTGGCTGGACTGAAATCACCATAACCAATGGTGGTGGAGGTGGTCATATAAAAATAAAGCCACGCCACCGGGCCGAGCAGCTGCGTCTCACCGGCCAGGTACATCAGGCACCAGGACAGTATTGCATGCACTGCCAGTACCAACAGCAGCGCCAGCCAGCTCAGGCGAAGAAACTGGTGATGAAAGAACCGCACCGTTGATTTAAGGAAATCCAACGCATTCTCTCCATGAAAGTACCTGTGACGATAGTAACACCTGCCGGAGGAAAATGCCGTTATTGGCATAATCACCCATTGCCCTTATCGCGTAACTGTCGCATTCTCTCGTCTTTTTGTATCATGGACCGTTTGTCTTTAGCCCATAACACTGGAACCCCATGCGACACCTGAACCCTGACAAGTCCTCCACCGCTGTGCTGATCATCCTGACCCTGTTTGCCGTTGTTGGGCCAGTGTCTATCGACATTTTCACACCATCACTGCCGGCAATTACCGACCATTTTGGTACCACACCGGCCATTGCCCAGTGGAGCGTGGGGCTGTTTATGCTCGGCTTCTCGCTGTCCATGCTGATCGTCGGCCCCCTGGCGGATCGTCTGGGCCGGAAAAAGACCCTGCTGCTCGGTTACACGCTCTACCTGGTTGCCACTGCCGTTACTCTGCTCACTGACAACATTTACCTGTTTATCGCCGCCCGCTTTGCCCAGGCCCTCTTTGGCTGCTTTGGTACCGCCGTCGCCCGGATGATTGCCAGGGATTACTATCGCGACCAGATGGAAGTGACCATGCTGGCCTACATCAGCGGCTGCCTGACCATAGCACCCATGGTTGCGCCAATTGCTGGCGGCTACCTGCAAGAATACGCAGGCTGGCAGTCCAGCTTTTACGCCATGATCGTCATGGGTGTGATTGCCATTGTGGCCCTCACCCTGCTGCCGGAAAAAACACAACCGCAAAGTAACAATGCTGCCAGTTCGGTACTGGCTGGATACAAAGCCGTACTCACTGACGTTCGCTACCTGCGCTTTACCATCGCTGCCGGTACCGCTTTTGCCGGCGCTTTTGTGTTTGTCGCGGGCGGATCGTTTGTCATTATTGGCCAGCTTGGCACCTCGCCGGCAGTTTACGGCTACCTGTTCGCTGTTGCCATTGCCAGCTACCTGCTCAGTGCCACCATCGGCCCCAAGCTGACCAATAAACTCAGCCGTCGCCGGAGCACTTTGCTGGCCGGTGGCCTGCTGGTCATCGGGGCAAAGGTCTCACTGGTCAGCGCCCTGCTCACAGACGGGCAATCCATTATTGGCTATGTTGCTGGTATTGCCGTTTACGAGCTGGGCCTTGGCCTGTTTATGCCACTGTGTCAGGCCCGGGCCACAGAACATATGCAGGAACACACCGGCACCGCTGCCGGCCTGATTTTCTTTATTGAGATGCTGCTGGCCACCCTGATCAGCGCCCTGATCGGCTTTTTACCCGAGACAGGCACTCTCTCGCTGTCAGCCATTACCGTAGTGGCGGTCGCCGTTGCTGGCTTGTGCCTGATGAAAACCGATAAAGTCTCAGAAGTCGCCCCGCAAACGGCCTGAGTCTGGTATTATCCGGGCAGGTATCGCTGATGCCTGTCTTCCCGGACTGTTACAGGTGCCTTAGTTTCATGAGTGACTCAGTTTATATGGAAATGGCCCACGCCCTGGCCAAGTTATCGAAATGCGTGCGTTTACAAGTGGGTTGCCTGCTGGTTAAGGATGGGCGTGTGCTGTCTACCGGGGTCAATGGCACACCGTCCGGCTATGTCAACTGCAACGAAGCCGACTATGAAGATCACCATCAGTGGTCTTTGCGTCACGAAATCCACGCCGAACTCAATGCCGTCATCTGGGCTGCCCGCCTGGGCACTCCCATCGAAGGGGCAACCGCTTACGTGACTCACAGCCCCTGCGATCAGTGCACCAAAAATCTTCTGGCGGCGGGCATCCGCCGCATCGTTTACGACATCCAGTATGATCGCAATCCACAGGAAGAACTGTCCCGATTCTGTCGGGAAAATGGTGTGGCTATCGAACAGGTGTCCATCACCAAGGGCGATTAAAACCAGCAAATAGTTTGCTCTGAAAAAACCTGTCATCCATGGTCGGGTAAAGTACGTTGCTGCCCGGAACCAACTGAAAGCCAACATATCAATAAACGAACCACCGTATTGGAGAAATCAACGAGCATTGTCTACTTTGACTGGTGCAAAAAAACCTCCTTTCAATTACCGTGGAATGGCTTGATGAACAGATTACTTTTTGCATCAGTTTCTTCAATCGTCCTTTCTCAGGCAGTTGCCGTTCATGCCGATGGTCAGGCATGCCCGGGTACTGACACTGCCAATGGGGCAAAACGCATCCATGTTCAGATACTTGATCCAACCAGCAAACCCGGCCTCGCTGATAATGAACTGATCGGACAACCCACCAGCAAAGGCCAGGTGACGCTTACCGACCAACAAAATACCCAGTATTACGGCGCCTTCCTGCTCGGTTCAGATCAGCAACAATTTACCGGCATACTGGATACCGGCTCCAGCAATATCTGGATACCTGACCAAAGTTGCACGACACCGGCATGTCAGCAAAAGGCAAAATTTGACTCAAGCAACAGTACAACATTCAACACTCAAAACGAGAGCCTTTCCATACAGTACGGCACTGGCAGCATGCAGGGTTACGTCGGTTACGATACCGTCACCTTTGGCGGCATAAGCGTCAGCAATCAGGGTTTTGGCCTGGCACAGTACCTTTCTGATGACTTTCAGAGTTCACCGTTTGATGGCATCTTCGGCTTGGCTTATCGCTCCATCGCCAGTGACCAGATCACGCCCTGGCTGGACAATGCCGTTGCCCAGGGATTGCTGCCCAAGGCCATCTTTTCGTTCTATCTGACCAACACCCCCGCCAGCGGTACCGGCCGGCTGATTCTTGGTGAGCCTGACCCGGACTACTATCAGGGCGATATCACCTGGCATGCATTGACGCCACTGGAGACCGGAGGCCCTGCTGACTTCTATTACAATATTGTTTTTGATGGCATTGATGTTAACGCCACCAGCATTCCGCTGACCTGCCAGAGCGAAGGCACCTGCCACGCCATTGTCGACTCCGGCACCTCACTGATTGTTGGCCCGGCTGAGGACGTTGCCAATATTCAAAACGCCCTGAACCTCAACCCCGACTGCTCTAACCTGGACGAGCAGCCGGACCTGGTGTTCACTATTGATGGCGTCAAATACACAGTTCCGCCGCGCTTCTACGTGGTCAAACACGTTGACTGGTGGGGACAGGAACAATGCGCAGCCGGACTGTCCAAAAGTAACGAGGATTTCTGGATCTTTGGTGATGCCTTTATGCGTGCCTTCTATGTCGTCTTTGACAAGACCGATAGCAAGATTGGCCTGGCCACGCTAGCAGAAAGCCTGAACACCCCGCAAACGCTGAGAACCATTCATTCAACTCACTGACCCCGCTCTAAACAATCAGGGCCATCGTCAATAGTCGATGATGGCCCTGCCATTGTCCCCATCCCCAAGACAGCGGCTGTCGCAGCCAGTACTCCTGAGAGCACAGCCGTTTATTGACCTGCATCATTAAACCCCCAGTTAAGTTCAAGCATCATAAAAACCGGAAAAGGATAATCAGCAGGAGGGAACAAACTATGCGTGGCATTACCAAAGTTCTGGCTGTTGTTGACACTCGCAAGGATAAACAGCTAGCTCTGAACCGCGCTAGCAGTATCTGTCGGATGACTGGGGCGGCACTGCACATTCTGGCGCCCAACCCAAGGGCTGACAGTGCCTCCATGGTACGCCTCGAGGCACTGGCAGAGCCTTTGATGGCCGAAGGTCAGGAAGTGTACTTGCATGAAACCTGGAGCGGCTCCCTGATCGAAACCATCATTCACGTGCGCCAAATGGAACGGTGCCACCTGGTCATCAAAGATGCCCAGCTGATTACTGCCTTGCAAAAAGCGTTTTCCACTCCTGAAGACTGGAGCTTGCTGCGTCGCTGTCGTGTACCGGTGCTGCTGGTTCAGCACGACCACAACTGGACCCGGAGCAAAATCGTGGCGGCTATCAATGCCGACCCGAGAGATCACTACCACAGCGTGATCAACGAAGCCATCTTGCAGTACGCCAAACGCATTGCCGAGATGTACAATACCGAGCTGCACCTGGCCAGCGCTTTCCCCACCACCATGATGGCCATTCAGGACCACGGTGACGGCAAGACCGACAAGGATCACTACTTCAGGCACTGTCAGGAATACGCCCGGGAGCTCAATCTGGACGAGCACTTTTTCCATATTGAACCCGGCCCGACTGATACGATGATCCCAAAATTACTCAATGAAATCGGGGCGCAACTGCTGGTGCTTGGCACCCACGCCAGAACGGGCATCAGCGCCATTGCCATCGGCAATACCGCCGAACAACTGATCTCCAAGGTAAAAACCGACATCCTTGTGCTGCAGCCCAAGCACCACATGATCCCGCTGGAAATGGAGCTTGATCACTGATGGCTGCCATAACCAATTAACAACACCCGAAAAAGGAATTTACGGTTCGAAAGCGGATAAAACGACCAAAAACTTCTATAGTGTCTCTTTGAGGTGGCTTTACTGAGATACGCTATTGAGAAAGCCCTGCAGAAGCAGCCTGAGCAGGGTTTTCTCCTGCCAATTTTCTTCCATCGAGAGATTAACTTCCTGACTGACTGTATTTCATCCACCTGCCCAGGATGACCCTGAGCTGAGCAAGCCAGGAGCGGCCCGTCCGCTTCCCGGCGTAGTCTTTCCACATAACTGGTAATTTCCTGAGACTGGACATGAACAAGAAAGAATTGGTTGAGAAAGTCGCTGAACAGGCCAACTTGCCGCGCAGCAAGGCTGAACTGGCTGTCAACGCCTTTATCAGCAGCACGCAAAGCACATTAGCAGGTGGCGGTATCGTTCAACTGATCGGGTTTGGTACGTTTTCTGTAGCCAACCGGGCGGCGCGAAAGGGGCGCAACCCTCAGACCGGTCAGGAGATACACATACCGGCCTGTAAACTGCCCCAGTTCAAGCCTGGCGACAAGTTCCGCGGAATGGTCAAGTAGTCACAAGGCATCGTTGCGGCGCTATTGGCAAATGGCCACTTAGCGTCCGGACGGCGTACGACAGAAGTGGTCAACTGTGTTACAGGAGCGAAACACTGGGGTGGCGCATGGGGTGATTGTGTTAATGCCGTCTTTTAATTTGTCTCACACCATCGCCCTCATGACATTGAGAATAGCCCTTTTCTTCAGCACGTTCATCCGGTGCAACTGGTTGATGATTTCGCCGTCCACTTCTGAGTCGTGGATTACGTCGTCGGACATGACCAGGTACTGATTACCCCGACCGGTTGCCAGCCATTCAAACGAGACCTCCAGGGTCTCTGCCATCTTGCGCAAGTTGTCCAGGCTTGGACTGCTCATGCTGGTTTCCCACTGAGCCAGGGCACTGCGGGATACGCCGATCAAATCCGCCAGCGCTTGCTGAGAGAGCTTCTTATCCTTGCGGGAGCATAAAATCCTTGTCGTCAGGTTCATCCTTGCACACTCGGGGAAAGTAGAAATTCAGATGATTTCCTGAATCATTCGGCTACTTGAGCAAAAGCGTTAGACGACGATTGAGCAAAGGAAGGGCTGGCCGCATGAGCAGGCGGCCAGCAAAGAAGGGCGTTACAGGGCCAGCATCAAGCCGGCGATGGTGGCGCTCATCAGGTTAGACAAGGTACCGGCTGCCACCGCCTTGATACCCATGCGGGCAATGTCCTGGCGACGGTTAGGTGCCATGACACCGAGGCCGCCGAGCAGAATGGCAATGGATGACAGGTTGGCAAAACCGCACAGGGCAAAGGTAACAATGATCTGCGTGCGCTCTGACAGCATTTCAACATTGGCTGCTGAAGCGGCTTCCGGGGTCAGGTATTTGACAAAGTCCATATAAGCCACGAACTCGTTTACTACCAGCTTCTGACCGATAAAGCTGCCCGCAGTAACAATCTCATCCATCGGTACGCCGATCAGGAAAGCCAGCGGACTGAACAGGTAACCCAGTACCAGCTCCAGGCTCAGGTCAGGACGATCAAAGAAGCCACCCACCCAGCCCATAACGCCGTTGACCATGGCAATCAGGGCGATAAACGCCAGCAGCATGGCACCCACGTTGGCGGCCAGCTTCATACCGGAAGATGCACCAGAAGCGGCGGCATCGATGACGTTGGCTGGCTTCTCATCACCTTCTTCATCGCTCAGTTCAGAGTCGTCTGGCGTCTCGGTTTCCGGCTTCATCATCTTGGCCATCAGCAAGCCACCGGGTGCCGCCATAAAGCTGGCGGCGATCAGGTATTTCAGTTCAACGCCCATGGCCGCATAACCGGCCAGTACCGAACCGGCCACCGACGCCAGACCACCGACCATAACGGCAAACAGCTCAGAGCTGGTCATGCGTGAGATGTACGGTCTGACCACCAGCGGTGCTTCGGTCTGACCGACAAAGATGTTGGCGGTAGCGGAGAGTGACTCGGTACGACTGGTGCCCAACAGTTTCTGCAAGCCACCACCGAGAACCAGAACCACCTTCTGCATAACGCCCAGATAGTAAAGCACGGCAACCAGGGATGAGAAGAAAATGATGATCGGCAGGACATTGATGGCAAAGATAAACCCTACCTTGAAGTTACCGAGGTCGCCAAAGAGGAAGCCAATCCCCTGGTTGGCGTAGCTGATCACGTCGCCCACACCGGAGGATACCGCACCAAGGATTTCCTGACCAAGAGGCACGTAAAGCACCAGGGCGCCCAAGCCAGCCTGAATGGCAAAGGCACCGAAAACCGTTCGGGGATTGATCGCTTTGCGGTTATCAGACAGCAAAAAGGCGATTAACAGCAAGCTGATAATGCCCACAAGACTCATAAGTATTTGCATGTGATCCGGTTACCTTAAAATGGATGATCAGTAGCGACCTGGGAATGGGCCGATTCAGTGGATAAAACGCGCGGATTGTATAACCGGATATACAAAAACAGAACAGTTATCTGACACAATGACACACTTTTCAGGCAGTCAGGCCAAAGCATTGAGCCTGATCAATAAAAATACAATTAATCAGACGACAACCATCATTTCTCTGTAACGGAAAACAGAGCAGACAGCACGGCGAAAGGCGCACCACACAATACGACCACAACTGTCTGTCCTGATAACGCAATGACTATTAATGGTCCCACGTCGGTAGACGTTTCCATATCAGAGCAAACAGAAAACTGGCAAACGCTGGGTTAATACGAGGCCTCCACTCAGGAAGCCACCAGATCACCCTCAACGGGAGCCTTTTGCCGGCTTTTATCCAGCGTTCTTTGCAACAGCAAACTGTAGATGGGCTGCCCGCCCAGCACCTGGGCAACCAGGCTAGCGCCCAGGGCAGTGAACATCAGAGGCAAAATAAGACTGTAATTTCCGGTCAGCTCAACAACCAGCAAAAGACCGGTAACCGGCGCCCTCACCGCCGCGGCAAACAGGCCGCCCATACCGGCAATGGCAAACATACCAGACTCTAGCCCCATCGCCGGAAACAGTGTCACACAGACAACACCGAAGGCGCTGCCAAGCAATGTACCCAAGGTCAGTGCAGGCGCAAAAAAACCGCCGGGCGCCCCCGAGCAAAAACAGATCAGCGTCACCAGAAGGCGGGCAAAAAACAGGGCAAACAGTACCGGAGCGCCCAAATCGCCTGTGGCCAGTGACGGGATAAAATCGACACCATCGCCGGAGAAGATCGGTGCCGCGACGTTCAGGGCGCTGAACAGCACACCCAGCACCAACCCGATGGCCAGGCAACGGTGCCATTTATTGTCAGTCAGGCGATCAAAGACATCCAAAAAGCGCAGCACCAGGTGGTTAAATAGCAAGCCGGCAAGCCCCAACAAACCGCCGAGGAGAAAAAACAGAACAAGCGATGCCAGGGGAAAACTGGTAAACGTGGGCATGGGAATCATAACACCCTGCCCGCGCAACAGACGGTAAACGACAGTGGATACTATGGCACCAATAATGACCGACTTGACCGAGACTCGGTTATA
>Ga0126343_10000017_pt1 | contig 51014 bp, 76 predicted proteins | sample Cyp2metagenome_FD_92531 | JGI IMG/M metagenome (GOLD analysis project Ga0126343, IMG submission 92531) | Coral microbial communities from Lord Howe Island, Old Settlement Bay, Australia - Cyphastrea 2 metagenome | ecosystem: Host-associated > Invertebrates > Cnidaria > Coral ...
ATTTTGTTGCGATGGCCGGAAGTACTTATTTTGACATTTTTGGCAAATTGTAGAATGAATTGTAGAAAAAAAATTAAATTTGTTCTACAATGTTCTACAAATTTGAATTATGGCATTACTTTCAGGCAAGGATTTGGAGAGGTTAACCGGCGTCGCTCAAAAGAATTTATACAACTACAGGAAGCGTGAACATTTAATTAGAGATGAGTCAACAAAACTTTATGACGATCAAAATATTATTAACGCTGAATTTATTCGAAAGTTTTCTACAACCAAGGACCTAGTACATAATAACCAACCAAAATCAACCAAAAATTCTACAAGATCGCAACGAAAAACATCAAAAAAACAGGGTGTAGAATCGAAAAAAGACGATAAAACAAATGGTTCTTCAGTAAACCTAACAGAGTATTCCCAATTAAGTCAGGAAAAATTAGAGCTTGAAGTGCAAATCAAGCGCGCAAATCTGGCAAAAAGTGAGTTGGAAATCAAAAAAAAGAGTGGTGAACTTATCGAATTATCGGAAACTATTAAGATAATCAAAGATTACCAGGAGAATAGAGATAAGAATTTGTTAAGTAATATGAGTGTATTGATACAAGATTTATGTACAAGGTACAATCTTGGTTCCGAGGTTGTCGGAAAATATAAAAAGAAAGTTGTAGATCTTATGAACAAAACAAACTCTGATACATTTGAGGAGTTATCAAAAAAATTAGTACTATGAAAAAATTAAAAAAAACAAACCAGGAATCTATAATATTAACTATGCATATTAATAGCTATGTAGCACGTGATATATTTTCTGATAATCCTACTTACAAAGAAAAAAGTGTTACTATTCTTCAATTGATGAAATTACATGAAAAAATTGTTTTGGTTGAATTTATAGAAACTGAAAAATATTTCGTTACTAGTTATGTTTTTGGATTAAATAAGTAATGGAATTCAAGTCAAATAGCGTAAAACTCCTTGAAACTCTCAAGACAAAATTCGAGTATCTAACTCCTGTTGATTGGGCGGAAAAAAATTATTACTTAACGCAGCAAGTGAGTAGATGGCCTGGTTACGTAGATTACTCACGCACCCCTTACATGAAAGAAGTAATAAATTGTGCTATGCCGGATAATCCAGCACAGGTTGTATCAATAAAAAAATCCTCACAAATGGGTTTTTCCATAGTGGGGATTTTTGCTATTCTAGGTTGGATAATGGACCAGTCACCGGCTAACACATTGTTTATAACAGAAACAGATCAAAAAATTAAGGATCAAATGCAAGGTCCTATATCGAATATGATCAATAGTTCTGGCCTTGCAGAAAAAGTTGGTAACCATAACATTCGTGAACGTTCAGCCAAAGGACGTAGGAAATCTGCAACTGGAGATACGGATGCAGGAATAAATTTTGGTGATGGCCGGTTGTACACCTGGTCAGGCCAAAATATTGGTAAGCTTTCTTCTTGGTCAATAAAGTACGGTATATACGATGAGGTAGAGCGTTATAAGTTGTCTGATAAACAAGCTGGTAATTTTTATCGAATGATAGAAATGCGCCACAAGTTTTTCAAGGATGATAAGAAAATGTTTTTTATAAGCACTCCTGAAATTAAGCAAATGTCACGCATTGAACCTCTATACTTAATGGGAGATCAAAGAAAGTATCATATACCCTGCAAATGTTGTGGAGAGTACATCGATTTAAAATGGAGTTGTGATCCGGAGCACTTGAAAGGTAAATGTGGTATTGTTTACACCCGGGACACGCAAGGTTTTTTTGATAGGTCAAGTGTTAAATACCGTTGTCAGAAATGCGGAGAAAAATTTAATCAAACTCATGTATATGATTGTTACGATAAAGATTTAGGCAAATGGATACCAACAGCTGAACCTAAAGATTCGACATACAGAAGTTATCATATATCATCATTGTATTCACCTGTTGGGGCTGATGATTGGACCGTGTTAGTTAGAAAGTGGTGTGAGATACATCCGTTGAATGGAGCGCCTAACTTGGATGATTTGAAAACATTTTTTAACCAGGACCTTGGTGAATGTTGGGATGCTCCAGGGTTAAATGTTAACATGAAACATATTATGAATAACATTCGACATTATGATGTTGGTGTTGTTCCCAATGCTTTAAGTGAACAGGATGGAAATGGAAAAATAATAATACTCACATGTGCAATTGACTTGAACGGTTTTGTAAATGATGGTAGGTTGGATTATGAGGTAGTAGGATGGTCAGAAAGTGGTTCCAGTTATATGGTAGATTATGGAAGTATAGGATCATTTAAAAATTCAAGTGCTACTAGGCACATGAAAAAAGAAGAAAAAGAGTTATATGAAAGTACTAGAAAAAAATTGGGATATGATATTAAACAACCGGAAAACTGTTTTACCGAATTTGAAAAGTTTATAATGTCCAAATTTTATATATCTGATGATGATAGCAGGACCTACCAGATAGTTATGCATGGTTTAGACACCGGTCATTTTACTGTTAATGCATACGCATTTGCTGATAAACATACTAACATTGTAAAACTAAAAGGTAAACAGAATAATGAATTTACAAGGATTAATACAACTAAATATTATTATCAGCAATCATCCAAGGTTAATAAACTTTATCATGTGGAGGGTGATATTATTAAAAATGATTTGTATCAATTATTGCAAATGGAATGGTCGGAAGAAACTGGAAACGAACAACCGGAAGGTTATTTAAATTTTCCCAGGCCATCAAAAACTCATGATTTAATGAAAGATTACATTAAGCATTACGATGGTGAAAAAAAAGAGCCTAAATTAAATGCAGCTGGTACGGCAGAGGCTTTTCGGTGGGTAAAAAAACATACTACATCACCTAACCACATGTGGGATAATCGCGTTTATAACATGTGTGTTAAGCAAATATTTACTGAATTTGTCTGTAAAAGTTTGAAAATTCCTGTTAGTTGGACTAACCTTATTAATGTTTTAAAACCACAGAGTTAATTTTTTTTTAACTTTGAAATAAAAAGCGTATGACTCAAATAATTAGTTGTATAGATTATATCAAACTCTCTGATTCAGCGGTTGAAAAAATAAATCGAATTGATGAAATAATTGAGAAGTTTGAAGACGCATTGTTAAGTGATGATTTTGAACCAGGCCTCCAGCAATACCGGCTAGATACAGGACAAACTGTTGTTAGTGCTACATTTCAAGATACATCATCGATTTCAAGAGCGATCGAAAAATTGGAAGCTAGGAAATATCGAATTATTAATCGCCAGGTTGGGTATCGATACGGGCTCAAAGATGGAAAAACAATATTACCATGTTAAAAAATCCATTTGCAAAAAAAATAACACCTCCTTCCTGGGAGGATCAAATAAAATCGCATTCAATGTCTTCTTTTAATGAAACTGAACCTGAAGCATATTCAAGATACGGACATGCGATTGAAATATACTACCCTGTAGTTTCAGAAGAATGGGATGGAGAAAAAACCATTGGTGAGCTTGGTGCCCCTATAGCATATGAACCTAACTACTATAATTTAAGCTATAGAAGTTGGCAAGCATATACGGAAAGTGATCTTGCTCAAATACTTGTTAAAACATCATTGAATTGGTTTGTTGGATATGGGCTTAAGCTGCAGGCGGAGCCAAACGAAAAGTTAATTCAATTTGAAGGGTTTAATTTTGACAAGCAAATGTTTGTCGAAGTTGCAGAAAATCGTTTTAGATTATTCGCTGATACACAAGATGCGAGTTATTCTAAAATGGTTAATTTCAATAAAATTCAAAGGCAGGCTTATTTTAGCGCTAAAGTTGGAGGAGATGTTCTATGCATAATGAGGATAGGCGATGATAATTTACCTAACATTCAATTGATTGATGGTATTAATGTTTGCAATCCGAACAAAGATCAAAGAGAGGAGGCAAGAGCAAGAGGTAACAGAGTAGTACATGGTGTTGAGTTGGATTCAAAAAATACACATGTAGCATTTTATGTACGTGTAAAAAAACCTAATGAACCGGTATCTTATGAAAGAGTTGAAGCAATAGGTCCTGAAAGTGGAAGGGAAGTTGCACATATGTTATATGTCACAGATCATAGGATTGATGATGTTAGGGGAATGCCATATCTTTCGGTTGTTCTTGAAAAAATGAAAAAGCTTGATAGATACAATGAGGCAATTGTTGGAAGTGTGGAAGAAAGGGCTAAAGTGCCATGGTGGTTCGAACATGGTGTTAATTCAACTGGAGAAAATCCGGATTTAAGCAAGCTTCAGCAATTTATTTATTCCGGACAAACTGAAGACGGGCAGGATAAAAAGATAGTTGATATGACTTCGCAAACTACTGCAATTAGAAAGACATTTCAAAAGGAGCCTTATAACCTACCGATCGGAAGTACAATGAAGGTATTGGCTGCAGCCATGGAAACTAACCAGGAAGCATTTGTTACAGGTAACTTTATTTTTATGTGTGCTGCATTAGAAATGCCTTACGAAATGGCACTTATGAAATTTGTAAATAATTTCTCTGCTTCAAGAATGGCATCGCAATCATTTCAACAGATTATTAATTTAAAAAGAAAAGAATTTAATGATTCATTTAACCAAAAGTTTTATAACCTGTTTTTAGATGTTCAAATATTATCTAATAAAATACCAGCTGAAGGTTATTTTACTGCTAGGAATAGAAATGATGTGATTTTATTGCAAGCTTTTAGAAAGGCTCGTTTTGTAGGTCCCAATGTACCGCATGCTGATCCTGGGAGGGAAGTTACTGCACTCGTTGATCAGATTAATAATAATTTATTATCAAGAGAGAAAGCAATGGAAAGATTAGGTAACGATTCAGATTTTGTTGCTACCGTGGAAAGGTTGGCTGAAGAATCAAGAATTCTTGGTGAATTGTTTCCGGAACCTATAATTGAAGAAAACATTAACGATGAATAAGTTCATTTTTTAGCAAAGTCAATTCATCATTATTTAAAGACGATAGGAAATCAGAAATGTTCTGTTTTTTTATCGTTTTTATTTTTATCCTGATAGCTGATTGAATAAAATAACTTCTGCTATCGCCAGATTCATTGCGATATTTCTCCATTTCATTGTATAAATCAACATCCATCGATATACCTGTCGTAATACTGCTGTCCATATTGTAATTTAATTTGTTATAAAATTATTACAAATATTTGGTAAATAAAAATATTGATGTATAGGTAAATTTTACATTTGAAATAAAAACCAATGAAATTTTATCTAGATTCAACCACCAATAACTGGATTGTTCAGAAAAAATCAGGTTTCCCGGATATGAGGGTAACACCTGGATTTTACAATCTGGAAATAGCACAGGCTAATGATCATGTTAGTGTGTATTTAAATTCAAATCCTTCATTAATGCTTTTTGACGATATCGATGTTACAGATATTGAGAAAAATGCAGCCGGTGAATTTTATGCAGATATTGATGAATTCTTAACTGCCTCGTCAGATTTTTTCGTTAGGGCCACCGGAGGCGGTGGCATTTCGAGCGTATCACAAAATCATATATTCGATTCAACAACGGAGCGTGATGAATATTTTGATCCTACGTTACCTTCAGGAAATCCAACGGATAATACAAGTGAATTAATAACAGGTGTGCCTATAATTGTTAACGTAGGTACGCCGTCCGTACCTGATGTTCAATTTCAGGTATGGGGAGGAACAAATGATCCAGCAAGTTATGATAATACGTTGTGGGTTAATGCGGGACAAATAAATGTAAGTGCTGCATTATTTGGTTTGCTAACAAATCTAAATAACATAAGCACAACTTACATTCCTGTTAAAGCTGCTACTAACTATGAAGATAGTTCTATTAGGGAAACATCAACCCAGATAATATCAGATAAAGAAATTGTTACTACTCCAACCTCAATAATCTTTGGTCAAAATGGAGCTGAAATAGCATCAAGTGGACAAGCTCTACTATTCGAAGGAACAAATGATTCGGATGCATTTATAATAATGAATGCTTACGAGCCTTTGGTTGGTTCACAGACTTTTTTTAGATCCAGGACCTTACCTCGAGGAGAATATACAATTCAGTCATTAAAGAATGTTACAAGTTCTGATAATCCTTCATTTACATACACTGTAAATGCAATTGGTTCAACTTTAACACCTGCTATCGATGATGAGGATAGAAGGCACACAGATCAAGTTACAGTTGAATCAGAAAATACCGGAGAAGCGACAGTAACATTTAGAGAAACCGATCAAAATGGAAAATTACTTCGCTTACAGACCGTTAATTTTACAGCTGACACTGAACAATCTATTAGCTTAGTAAAACCTATTTGTTTGGATGTAGGAACCGTTGTTCATGTATCTGTAACGGGAACTAGTACAGCAATTCAGTTGAAGGGAACAACAATAAGTTCAAAATTTGCACCTTTCTTAAAAATTAGATCTTACCTGGGATACACGGATAAAATTGCAACTGAAGATACCATGAACTTGTTTTCTTCTGAAATCAGGGATGCGTTACAAACTTTAAGTGGTACGAATAGACTTGATGCAAGTTTTATTCAGAATATACCATCTGCTGGTCTAGATGATGATGCAATTCATGATAACGTAGCTGGCGAAATAAATGCTATAACGGAAAAAACAACGCCAGTTGGCTCTGACATTTTAGTCATAGAAGATTCGGCAGATTCGAACAATAAAAAAAAGGTTCAAATAACTAACCTTCCATTTACTAACATAACAAATGAAAATGTTAGGGATGTTATAGGTAATACGTTAGTTGCTGGATCTAACATTACAATTGATGTTAACGATGCAGCTGATACCATAACAATAAATGCTTCAGGTACAGGTGGTACAACGCCAACGCCTGTTAGTACGGATTTGAGATATGGATTATCAGCATTAAGTGATCCTTCGTTAATAGACTTTGGATCACTAATAGATGTGCCTTCACCTACCGATCCAATAACAGTGTCTACTGGTACAACTAGCGCTGGACAATACTTTCATATTTTTTCTTCAAATACGCACGACATTCAGACAATAACTGATACAGTACTTCAGCAGATAGTTTACCAAGAAGGTGGTACAGGAAACATATTCACAAAACAAAGTGATGTAAGAACTGAAGGATCAATAACCTATGACTCATACACAATAGGTCCTTTGAATGCAGGAATTGATGAAGATTACGTTTTAGCATTTTCTTAAAAATTAAATCATGGCAGATAGATCGATATTATATAGACTACGTGCAGCCCTACAAGGTGGTAAGGTTGCCGTCGCACAAGAAATTGAGTTATTATCAACATTTATTGGTGTTATAACCGGTGTAAATAATATAGAAGACGCTTTAAGGAGATTTGACGCAACAGGTGTAGGTGCAGACTTATTTAGTTTTACTGGTGCATATTCAGCACAATCTTCTAATATTACAGAATGGTTTGGAGGAAAACAATTAGTACGAATGCGATGTACTGGCCGTGGAGGTTCATCACCTGGTCAATTAAATTTTGACTTACCGGGTACAACTGCTTTAAATACTGCATTTGATCAGTTATCAACACTTGGTATCGAAGAAAGAATAACATTTATTATTGAATATACGGGAGATGCAAATAGTTTTATTAGTATACGTCCTCGAATATCTCCAAGCCCTCAAATTCAAGGAACGACTAATATTTTGGTGAGAAGTGGTGTTGCTGCTACAATAGAAGTTACCAGAAAATCCGGAACAATTTCTGATTACGTATTTTTAGCAATTGGTTTAGTTGGTGATGTTGGTGGTGGTGTCTTGGGAGCAATAAGGCCAATAAATCCTGCAACTGCTGTTTGGGATGCTTCAGACAATGGTCCTTTACCTTCACAGGTTGAAAAAGGAAATGCCTTTAAAGTGGTTAATGCTCCTAGCGATGGTACTGGAAGATTTGGTGAAGTAATGTACAATGATGACTATATTGTATGGCTTGGAGAGACTTTTACAAGTTGGTCGGCTGAACCTCATCAATGGGGTGTTATATCATTTCATGATGTTCGCAGAATATCCGCATTAGAACAAGATTTTTTAACAGAGGTGGAAGTTACTTCTGTAAGTGATCGAAATAAAATAATAAGAGGTGCAAACTATGCTGATCAAGCTGGTGAAATACGAATGAAATTATATTCAACACTGGCTGGTTATAGTGCTGCTGATCTTAACACAACTGGTGATATAGATGAATACCAAGATGCTAGTTCACAAACTGCATTTTTAGCAATTCGGTTAACAGGTGTATTGTCAGCAATCGAAGATATATTACCGACACTGTACGTATATGTTGAACATGATTCTGTGTTTACCAGACTTTTAAATTTACAAGATGACTTTACTCATGAAGGTGATTTTGTTACTGAAAGTGATTATTTGTCAACAACCACAATTAATTACGCTGCAAATGATGTTTTAAGAATTTACGTTGGGCAAGTATTAGATCGATATAATATTCCTTCTTTAGATATTTACCAAAACAATTTGAGCGATAATTTACAATCATTAATTAATAATACTCACGGGTCCGGTAACGTAGATAGTGAAAGGTTAAGAGCATTAGAGAGCAAAATGGATGCTTTGTTTCCATTAACACCGGATGTAACTATACTTGATGAATGGGCCGGTGTTATTGGACCGGAAAGAACAATTCAAATTGTTGATATTACACGAGGTTATTCATTAATTGCAGACTTTAGAGATGCATCAACTCGTTATGAAAGTTCTGATGTTGTATACGATGATACTGGTACCAATGTAATACGATATTCCGGGCTATCAGATAATTTATATAGAGCGTTCGGTTTTAAAGTAACGGCACCTTCGGATCAAATACTATTATGGTTAGTAGATGGTGCCACACTCATACCATTTGTTGATATGACATCAGCTGGCAATTTTAGAATTAATAGCTATACAACAGAAGTTGGAGAAGATGAAGTGGTAAGAAATCAATTTCATTTTTTAACAAGAAGTGGTACGGAGGTATTGGCTGCCAATGATGGAAATGTGTCAACATACACAATAACTCCATTTCCATCAAATGCTAGTGACACATCCAGAATGATACAGATAGATCCTGACATTTTTGTAAACGGAAACGACACTCAAGCTGCAAGAGGTTATGATATTAATTTGCCTGCAACTAATACAGCACAAGATCGACAGACATTGTCTGCATCTGTTTTTTTAGGACCATTGTATAACAACAGAACTGTTGATATAGTCATTGGATATACATTGAGAGTATCAGGTAGTGATTTAATAATTGATTTCGAATTAATATCAGCACCTTCAGATGTAACAATACGATTAGATTCGGTTGCAGCAATACTCAATTATACTGCGCCTGGTGCTACTACAAGAGTTGATAATTTTGTTGTATTGCAGGATGATAATGGAGATTATACGTTTACAGGAGAAAATGAATTGTTAATAACATTTCATCCTTATTCGATAAGTAACTCTATGAATGTTGTTCCAGTTGTAGTGGGCTCAACAGGAGATCCAGATGAACTAAACGATTTATTAACACCAATTCCGGGGCATAGTTTTGAATCGGTTGAGATACCTGACACAATTGATTTTAGAACATTTTCTCCTGATCATTTTTTAAGACATTCTGATCTATCAAGTTTGTTAGAAAACAGAAATGTACAATGGTGTTATGGAATTTCAAGATTATTGGATGTTCGAGATTTATCAATAACCGGATTAGTAGATTTTACAGGAGGATTAAATATAGATGGTAATCAAGCTGTGTCAGTTGTTACAGGTACAGCTGCACCAACTGTTACACCTGATTTTGTTGGTCAAATATTTGTTGATACAACAAGTAAGGTAATTTATATTGCTTCTGGAAATGGAAGTTCAGGAGATTGGGTTCAGGTTTAAAAAATATAAAATATTTATAGTTAAGGCCGTTACGGTTAAATAATAAAAATAAATATCCAATACATTTGATAAAATAAAAATTAGATAATGCCAAAAGAATTATACATTTATTCACCAATATATGATTTCGTTGCAGAAAAAGTTGTTAGCGAAATGAATGCTATTGGTAACGATGAAGATATTACAATTCGATTAAATACACCTGGAGGTTATACAACAGCTGGATGGTCTATTGTTAGTAAAATGGCGGAAAGAACTGGTAAAAACAATATAATTGTTGATGGTCAAGCCGCTAGTTTTGGGGCCCTAATGATGGCGTTTGGTGATCATGTAACTGCTAAAGATACATCAGAATTGATGTTTCATAAAGCAGGATTTCCCAGCTGGCATGAGCCATCGGCGGAAGAACAAGAAAGATTAGACAACATTAATAATCAATTTAAAGGAAAACTTAAAGCTAAATTAAAAGACAACGATGTATCGAAATTGTTTATGAAAAAAGTTTTTCAAAAAGATGTTAGAAACGATGTTTACGTTAGTCCTAAGGAAGCTAAACAAATGGGAATTGTTGATAGCGTTGAAACATTAACACCATCAGCTTTTAACACTAAGATTCAGGTAGTAGCAATGGTTGAATCAAAGCAAGAAACACAAGCAAATAATAATACCCCAAGCGGGGAAAATAATAATTCAAAATTAGAATATATGGATTTACAAACACTGAAAAGTAGCCACCCTGCTGTTTATCAGGCTGCCTTTGAAGAAGGTAGAATTCAAGGAAACACAGAGGGTGTTGCTAAAGAGAAGGAACGTACGACCGCATGGGCTGTATACATGGACGTTGATCCTAAAAAAGTCAAAGCGGGAATTGATTCAGGAAATAATATATCATCTGTTGATTTTGCAGAGTTTAATTTGCAAATTGCAAAGGATCAAGTATTGAAAGCTCAAAAAGATGACAATCCTGGTGATATTGATACCGATAAAGATAAAAAAACTACAGAGCAGTTAAAGGAAGAAGAAAACAAAGCTGCTATGGACAAAGTATTTGGTACCGAAAAAAAGGAGGGTGAATAATGCCTACTGATGTAACAATTAGAAATGCTGATCGTAATCAAGCTGCATTTGATTACCAGTTTAACAGGTTAGTTATTGGTGAGTATACAACCAAGAGGTTAACTTACCTTAATAACACTAGTGGTGTGGATAGTCTTGCTATAGGTACCGTAATGGGTATCGTATCTGCTACACAAAGGTTAGTACCTTTTGATTCGACCAATACGGATGGATCTCAAAATCCTGTTGGAATTTTGCTTGACGAACTTACTGACATAGCTGATGCTGCAACCGTTGCTGATGTTATTTATTTAAATGGTGGTGAAGTAAATTCCAATCAATTAGTTTTTGATCGTGTTGGTGATAGTTTAACAACTACCGTTGCGGTAGGTGGTGTTACAAAAACTGTTGAAGATTGGTTAATAACCAACGGTAATAATTTTATTTTTAGAGGAATCACAGATCAAAGTTCATTTGATGTTTAAAATTTACAGATATGCCAGTATTTGATTTACGATATGCAATGAACGAGTTTTCCAGTAGAGTACTGGAGCGCGTTAATATTACACCAACAGTTGATAGAGGTTTTGCAAACTTCTTTGGAGAGCAGACATTAGGTACCCGTGGGTTTAATTTTTGGGTTCAGAGACAAGGTAGGCCGGTGGCGGTTGATATAAATCCATTTGAATCCGGAAACTTAAATTCATTGGATAAAGCAACTAATCAATTTTTTGAGCCTCCTACTTATGATGAAGCTATTGTTTACAGTGCATTTGATGAATTTGAAACTATTATGATGGCTGATGACAGCCGTGTTGATGGAGAAATATTCAGAGCACTTGTCGATAAAACGGCAAATGAGATGCAAATGGTACTTGATAAAATATCACGTCGTGAAGAACTTCAGAGAGCCCAGGCATTACTAACGGGAATTGTTACCTTAAGCAATGGAGATAACATTGATTTTCGTCGAAGGGCTGCTTTGTTAGTGGCGTACAATGCGTCATTTGGTTGGGATGTTGACACTAATAATCCTGAAGCTATTATTATCCAGCTCATCGAAGCTATGATAACAAACGGTTCTGTTGATGCGACAACATCATTGAATTTAATTGCGGGTTCTGAAGCTTTGCAAGCTTTTAAAAATAATCCTATTCGGAGAGCTCAAGGTGATATTAAAGATCAGGTTTTTATGAACCTATCGACCGGTCAACCGATTAACGGACTTACACCACAAGGATCATATTCTGCCGGCAATTATAATGTAAACCTATGGGGATATACTGGATACTATGATGATCCATCAACAAGCACAACAACCCCATATATGGATAGCAAGAGAATTATTATTCTTCCTAACACCGTACCTTTCGAAATGGTGTATTGCGGAACCAAAGGGTGGTCTGATGGCATTGGAACTTCGCGTGATGCGCAGCCTCGTATTATAAGAGGTGCTAGAAATTTCTATGAGATTAACAATGTGCGCGCTGTAACCAAAGAAATGGGTGTTCGATCTGCTTTTGTTGCTTCATTAAAAGAAGTTGATTCTGTTGCTACTGCACAAGTTGTATCTTAATTTATTGTTATGAAAAAAGGACAAGTAATTTGCTTAAATATTTCCCACAAGGATGGGACACAAATTCTTAATCATAAGGATCTTCTAACTGAAAATGATGTTCATGATTTTGATTCACTGGTAAAAAGTGGTCATATCAAAGAGTTGTCTGATAACGACTATAAAAAGTTGAAAAATCCAGATACAAAAGATGAGAAAAAACCGGAACCTGAAAGTAAACCGGAACCAAAGAGTGCTAAAAAAGTAACTAAATAATGCCTATTGGTAATTTAATTCAACGAGCGAGGAGTGACGCGCGAAAATTTTCGCTGCGTGGCTTCTCTGTTGAATTAATGCTTACACCTGGCTATTCAGGATTTACATTTCAATCAGGGTTAGCAATACCTTATGTGGATGATACTAATCAATTAATAACAGGTGTGGATTTATCATCTGCTGATACAGTAACCATACAAGGATTTGCACAAAGCAATAGATTAGAGGTTGATCCTGAAACCGGTTTACCAATTACGGGTAAAACATCATTTGCTTTTTTTAGTGAAAAAGAATTAAACACTTTAGGTTTTGGTACTAGGAATCAAAGAGGTGATTGCATTGTTGAAGGTTGGTTATTAAGTTGGACAGATAATTTGGTAAGTAGAATATATCGAATTGGAAATCCTAGGCCAGATGAGACAATAGGAACAATACTTTGTACATTAACTGATTACGATGGCTAACATAAATTATCTTATCGGAAAATCAAATATGGAGTTGGTTAGGACTCAAATAATAGCAATTTTGGTTAATGAGTTTTCTAATCAACGTACATTATGGAATGCTGAACCTGATGGTGATGAAAAAACATTAGCATTAAATAGTATTCCAACACGTGTTTATGAAGAAAAGTTTGGCCGTCCTGGAGATTTAGATCCAATTTATTGTAATGTTGTATTGGCAACTGCGCCTCTTGATGGCTTAACAGGAATTGAACAACAAACTGATGATACTAAATATTATATTGAATTTTATGTTAGAGCAAAGGATAACGCTACATCAACAGGGGATAGGTTAGCATCATTGAGATTACAAAGATTGGCGATGATGTGTAGACATATATTGATGCATGCTTCTTACCTGACATTAGGATTTGATAAAGGTTTTATTGGTTACCGTCGTGTTACGGCACTTCAAATTGCACAACCAAATGAAGGTTTAGACGCTGGTAATTACATTAGTGGACAAATGACGGTTACTGTTAAGATTCTCGAAACGCAAAATAAAATTGAAGGTGTACCATTATTGATAAGTGACACGGTTCATCTTGTCAGCGATGACGAAACTAAAGGTTATTATTATCAAATAAATATTTAAATTATGACTGTAATAAGCTCGGCGGTAAATGAAAATGTGGTATCCGCCATAGTGGGATATGATATACAGGGGATTTTGGAAGATCTAGCACCTGGCAATTTACCGCAAAGAATTGCGGTTATCGCTGAAGCTAATAACGCTAATCAATCTAATTTACCCGATTCTATCAATTTCACAAAAACCACAGATATATCTTCTGTTATGGGTTATGGATCTCCAGGTTATTTGGCTGCAAGGATATTGCGTCCATTTGGAGGCGATTCATTGGGAAGTATACCGACAATTATGTATCCAGTGGCTGAAGCTTCGGGAGCAGTTGCAGCTTCAAGAACATTTACTATAACCGGAACTGCAACCGGTACAGCGACCCATTTAATACGTGTTAACGGACGTACATCTCTTGATGGTGCAGTTTATCAGTTTGTTGTTGAAACAGGCGACACTGCAGCTGAAATAGCGCCAAAAATAGAAGATGCAATCAATAACGTAATAGGTTCGCCTTGTATTGGTTCTGTGTCAACTAATCAACCTGTTTTTACTTCGAAATGGGCCGGAATTTCCAGTGAAGAATTAAACATTGAGTTTGTTCAAAATGGAAATTCAGTAGGTATTACCTATGCACAAACAGCAACAACGGCTGGTGCTGGTGCTCCTTCAATATCTACAGTATTATCATTATTTGGTGAAGAATGGAATACACTCGTAATAAATTGCATTGGAACTGATAGTACGACATTGGATGCGTACGAAGCGTTTAATGGAAATCCAAATGATCGGACAGGAAGATACGTTCCAACTGTATTTTTGCCATGTAAAGTATTTAGCGGATCTAATGACACTACATTGGCAGAGTATACAGCTATAACCAACGCTCGTAAAAATTCTGAAACAAATGTTATTGTACCACTTCCAAATACTAAGGCATTTACATTTGAAGGTGCTGCTGAAACTGTATTTTACTTAACGCCATTGGCTCAAAATACACCGCACAGGGATTTAATTGGAACAATATTAACCGACACACCTGGCGCAAATAATTCAGGTGATTTTTCAGATCCAGGGTTGAGAGATTCAATATTAAAAATTGGGTCCAGTACTGTAAAACTTAATGCTGGTAGGTATGAAATAGTTGATTTAGCAACAACATCACATCCTGATGATGAGCCTCAAACGGCTGTACTTTATAGATGGGTTCGGGATTGGATTATTAATATGAATATTCGTTACAAGTATCTTGTATTAGAAAGAATTCATGTAGTCGGAAAAACATTACTTGCTGATGAATCAGAATCAACGCAAACAAATACAATCAGCCCAAACAGGTGGAGATCTAAGCTAAACGAATTAGCTGATCAATTGGAAGCCGATGCTTTAATTAGCTCTGCTCAAGAGATGAAAGATTCTATTCGTGTAGGTGTTTCTAGCACAAACGCAAATAGATTTGAAACTAAATTCAGGGTAACATTAACCGGAGTAGCTCGTGTTAGTAGTACTACTTCGCAGTTTACATTTAATTTTGGAGGATAAAAATTATGCCAGTATCAGGTGATTTATTAACGGCTTCTGTAGAGCATGACGAACTAGGCTCCAGAGTATTTGAAGCAAAAAGCGGTGAAGATTTTATATACGATCCAGGGGGTCGAATGTCAGTTGATGATGATGCAATGATTGGTGCACAAGGTACCGATATCGATCAACAACAACGAAAACGATGGACTGCTGAATTTACAATTATACTAACTGATGGCGATGTTGATTTTTTGCAATCGATACAGCAAAATACTTTGCCAGGTTCATGGACCTATTCGCATATAAGTGGCCGTAACCGTGTAGGCACAGGAAAAATACGCGGTGAAATAAAAGCAAATCTTCAGGCTGGTACCATATCCTTGAAATGTTCAGGAGGTGGAACACTAGCTCAATTAACATAATAATTAAATCGTTGAATTATGATGTCTAAAAAAAATGAATTAGAATCTTCAAATAATTTGGAATTACCAAAAGGCGCACTTATGAGTTATGATGCTGCAGAAGCTGAACTCGAAGCTTGGTTTAATTATCGTAAATTAAGACACGACAAAAGAGCCGAAGATCAGGATAGTGATTTTTATTATTTTCGCGATCAATTGATAAAATGCTTTATGTATGGCCAGTTATCATTTGATAATGAAAAAGGAACACTGTATCAAAAACTTGATTTTCCTTTGGAATCTGATAAAGGAGAAATTGTATTAACTGAAATAGTGTATAAACCTCGTTTTTCTCAAAAACTTGTTGAAAATAACAAAAAAGGTTTTAAATCAACTGATTCTGAAGCTCATTTTCTATCGTTAATTGCTGCGTCAACTGGCAAGGATGCAAGAAAAATATTATCACTTGATACAGTAGATTATACTGTTGCAAAATCTATTTCAATTTTTTTGGCATAGACAACCAGTATGAGCACGAAAGTTCAGTGTACGTTGTGGCGTGCGAAACTGGTTTTACAAAAAAAGAAATAGAAGAATTGTATTATGATAATATAGATCAAGATGGTTTGTTCTGGTATATAGAGCAAATGGAAAAACAAAAAGAACGTTCAAAATCTACAGAATAGATGGGTGTAGTTTACACTGTAAATACCAAGTTTGACGCGATTGACAAAATAAGCGCAAAAGTCGATAGAATTGAAAAAAACGTTAGTTCTCTTGGTAATAAAGCTGTTGCTGCATTTAATAGAGCCGATAGGGCTTCTCGTAAATTAACCAGATCTGTAGGTAAACTAAACAAAGTATTTGGCGGGCTAGGTATTGCAATGGGTGGAGCTGCGGTATTTGGTGTCGCCAAAAATTTTGTTAAAACATTTGCTGATTTTGAACAGGCAAATGCGTCACTGGCTTCGGTGATGGCCGGCGCTACCAGGCCGGAACTAAACAGACTTCAAAAAGATGCTGAAAGGTTAGGAGCAATTACGGCTAAGAGTGCTACAGAAGTTGTTGGATTGCAGGAATCATTTGCACGTTTAGGTTTCAGTACGGGTGAAATAATAGATATGACAGAATCTACTATCAATGGATCTGTCGCAATGCAAGCTGAATTAGATCAAACAGCTACCTTGGTTGGTGCTATGGTCAGATCATTTGATAATCTTGATAGTATAAATGCTCCATCCATTCTTGATGCTATGACCACAGCTACACAAAAATCTGCTTTAAATTTTGAAAAATTAGAAACTTCCTTACCAATTGTTGCGGGTGCTGCAAACGCAGCTGGTGTAGATTTTAATAAACTTTTAGCGTTACTTGGTAAATTATCGGATGCTGGTATTGATGCAAGTTCAAGCGCTACATCACTAAGAAATATATTTATAGAAAGTGCTGCACAAGGTTTAAGTTACGATCAGATTTTAGCGAAAATTGTAAAAGAGCAAGATAAACTAACAGCTGCGAATGATGAGTTTGGTAAGAGAGCTGCTGTTTCCGGTATTATTTTAGCAAAAAATTTAAAACAAACTGATCAGCTTGCAGAAAGTTTAAAAAAAGAAGGTACAGCGCAGGAAGCTGCAAATAAACAATTGAATACTTTAAAAGGTCGTGTTACCCTATTGGGGAGTGCTTGGGAAGGATTTATATTGAGCATTGAAAAAGGAAATGGACCCTTTGGAACATTTTTAAAAAATGTTGTTGAAACTGCTACTGAATTGCTTGCAATCGCATCCGGCACACAAAAGGCTAAAGAGGAATTAACCAAGCATCAATTAGTTATTAGACAGGCTGCTGAAAAAGTAATTAAATTCCTTAAAGTTATGAAATGGCTAGTGATAGCATTTGTCGCGTTTAAAGTGGCTGTTTTAGCTTCAAGAGCTGCATTAATAGCTAGTAACTTTATCAGATTTGTTGCTGTGTTTATGAAGATTGCTAAGGCAAAAGGTATATGGACAGCTGCTCAATGGGCTTTGAATGTAGCTTTAAATGCAAATCCTGTTGGATTAATAGTTATAGCCATATTAGCATTAGTAGCAGTTGTAACTATTATTATTAAAAAATATGACGAATGGGGAGCTGCTGTAACATTATTGTTAGGCCCGCTTGGTTTTGTAATAAATCTTGTTCAATCATTTCGAAAAAATTGGGAATTTATTGAAGCTGCATTTCAAAAAAAGGGTATACTTGGTGGAATATTAGCAATTGGAAAGGCAATACTTGACGCTATTATATATCCTTTTCAACAATTGCTGGAATGGATTGGAAAAATACCTGGTATTAACATTGCCACAACCGGGGCGGAAAAACTTGAAGAATTTAGACAGGGATTATTTACCGCTGAAAGAGAATTAGTTGGTAAACCTGTGATGACAACACAAGCAAGTGCAGCACAAGATCAAATAAAACGAGAAGAAAAAACTGAAAAATCGGTTGCTGAATTATTTATTAAAGGTGAAGGTAATCAAGCTTTTGATTTAAATATTCCAGCAGGTTTTCCAGTCCAAGTAACACCAACTAATTGATATGTTAAATAAAACTATATTTGAAGATGGTAATGGAGGCCAATTGGCCTTTAGAAATAATGATATAGCTACAACTAATTCATTATATGTGTTGGCTTATATTCTTATGTTTGGTGGAAATATAGAAGCAAGCACGCAAGCGGTTGTTGCTGAAAACCAACTGTTTTTTGACTGGTGGGGAAATGACAGAACACAACCATCAGCTACGTGGATAAATTCAGAAACGGAACGAACATTAACCGGTATTCAATTAAACAGTAGATCAATAGAATTAATAACGCAAGCTGTAAGAAGAGATGTTAGGCCTTTAGAAGAATTTGGAAATGTAGATGTAACTGTTCATATAATACAATTAAATAAAGTTCAAATAATTGTATCTGTAGAAGAACCAAGCAATCAACAAAACCAAATATTAAATATAATCTGGGATACTACAAGAAATGAAATAATCGAAAACATTGTTATATAATGAGTGTAACAGTACCTACAATAGAAAATTTAATTAATCAGATATTATCTGATAAAGCTACTGAATTTGGCGTTTCATTATCAGATTTGGGCAGAACAATTAATGTTGAAACAAAAGTTGATGCTGCTTTAAACTACTTGTTGTATTTAACAGCTGCTAAAATAAATCGTAACATTTTTCCTGATACCGCAGATCGAGATGAATTACTAAGGTGGGGTAATGGATTATTAAACAGAAATCCTCAACCGGCAATAGCTGGTCAATATGTTATCGAAGTAAATGGCAATGTAGGTTCAACTATACCGGCTCAAACAACATTTTTAGCAGACGATAATTCAAACGCGCCAGGTTTTTTGTTTGTTGTAGATTTAGATTTTACTCTTACAACTACAACTGACACTTTAACTGTTAGAGCATTAACACCAGGTTTAGACTCAACTTTAAATGTTTGTAATACTTTGACATCAACACAACCTCTTACAAATGTTAATGACCAGGCAACTGTGGATTCAATATCTGTACAACCTTCAAATGAGGAAGATATTGAAGAATATAGAGAAGCTATATTAGAAGCTTTGCGTTTAGAACCACAAGGAGGTTCACCAAGTGACTATCGATTATGGGTATTAGATGTTCCTGAAGTTCGAACTGTGTATCCTTACGTTAAACTAAGTGAATTAGGAACTATTCAAATATATGTTGAAGCAACACCACAGAATTCTGTTGGTATTCCTGGCCAGCCCTCACAGGCTACAATTGATGAAGTGTATAAAGGGCCATCCGTTGGCGTTCCTGAAAGTGGGGCTATAGTTATAAATCCGTTAAATAACCGGGGTCGAAAACCTTTAGGTGTATTTGAGATTGAGATATTTCCGGTTGATCCATTGCCTGTTGATGTGAATTTTACAGCACTAAGTGATACGTCTAGTCCTACGTTGACATTATTGAGAAATGCAATAACTGAACTGTTATTTAATGTTAGACCATATATAGCCGGTGGTGATAGTTTATTAACCCGGAATGATGATCTTACAATCGGTAGATTAATATCAGCTGTTATAGCAGTTCTTGACGATGTAGGAGCAACATATACTAACCTGACAATGGATGTAGACGGAAATGAAGTTGTCACATTTAATTTTGATAATGGCCAGTATCCATACTTAAGAAATATAACTAATGACGGATCTCCAGTTTAAAATAAATAAGCTTTATTCATTGCTTTACCCAACCGGTAGAGCGTGGAATTATGTTCGTGAATCAGGAGCTAGTTCCGGTCAAACAGAAGTATACACAGATGGTTTAGGTGTTCCGTACACCGATGGTGCAGGCCAACAATATACATTTGTTATTCCTGGTGAATTGCCAACAACAGGGCTTAATTATGTTTCATCCAAATTGCAAGAGTACATCAGATCTTATGAAGCCATATTAAGTAATTTAGATAGTGTATTACCCGATAACAATAATTTTGATGAAACAGACGCTATTAACTGGGAAAGAGTTTTTCAAATAAAAAACACTCTCACAGATTTAGATCAAAGAAAATCAAGAATAGCACAACGTATATTTCATCCTAACGGAATTGAAGAAAGAGGCACTGCGCAATTTTTAGAAGACCAATTGCAGCTAGCAGGATTTAACGTATATGTACACGAAAATAGATTTTTTAACGGAGTTGATGGCTACCAAACAGCATCAGTTGGAAATGCTGTATTGAATGAATTTAATTTGGGAACAATAAATCTTGGTGGTGGTACTATAAGTAACTTTGAAGTAGTGGCAAATTATTTGGAAGCTTCAAAAGATCAAGTAACTTTGACTAATGATACTCTTAAGCTTACATTTTTTGTAGGTGGACAATCTTTTCCGGCACGCGCAGATGTTCCGGCTGAAAGAAAAAATGATATAAAAGAATTAATATTAAAACTAAAACCGGTTCAAACGGCTGGTTTATTACTAATAGATTACGTATGAGAACACTTGCATCGCAGACAGGTGTAGAGGCACCTAGTTTGAACTATCCAAACGGAAGGGTAGTAAATGGACAAACATTATGGTCAGAAGAAATTGTTGGAGATTGGGTTCAGTTTTTTCAAAAACTTTTAATTGATTCAGGAATAACGGAAAATGATCTTCCGGATAATGTAGATAATGGATATCAATTAATTGAAGCATTAGATGCCTACACAAGAATACAAAATGCTGTTATTAATATACTATTTAATAGCGGATCATTGGATGTTAATTTAACAAATGCTCAAAGAGCTGTTTTTGTAACTGGAGGTGGAGCTGAAGTGTTAAGAATAATATTGCCAAATCCTGGAATATTAAACAAAGGAAATACAGTATTTATTAACATTACATTAACAGCAAATAGCGGTCAAGTTGTTGCCATATATTCTGGTTCTACATCAAATTTGTTGTTTGATGACACATCGGGTGAGGCATTAAGATATACATTTATTTACTACTCTGATGGCACTCAATGGGTAAATGTTTTTGAACCATATCAAGGAGCTACAACTTATCTTGGAATGTGGAAATCCGCAAGCGATTCAGATCTAATAGCTGGTAGTTCAAATAAGGTAATTACTTCAGATAAGTACGCCTCTAATACTGTACCCGGAATAGTAGAAAAACTAACAACAGCTGAAAAAGACAGTGGAACTGCTGATAAATATGTTGATGGTGCCTTACTTCAAGATTCATTGTCAAACACGAAAACAGTTTATGTTAATATTGGTGATTGGGATATGAATTCTGAAGAGAATCTTGGCGTGGCTCATGGTATTACTAATTATAAAAATATCAGAGCTGTGTATGTGATGATTAGAAATGATTTGGATACTAACTATACACCGTTAGAACGGGCTGGCGAAATATTTCAAATAGGAACTACATCTATTGGTTTAAGAAGGGATGCAGGTGGTATTTATGATGACGCAAATTACGATTCTACATCATACAATAGAGGATTTTTAAAAATCGATTATATAGTTTAAGGAGGCATATAATGGCAGAATTATTTAATGGGGCCCTGGTAACACAGGTAGATGTAGATCAAAGAATATCGTTTAATAAACCTGGTGTTGGTGGTTCAGTGAATCAAACCGTTGAGAATTTTATAAATCAAATACAAGGTGCTCAACCTGTAATTGCTACATTGAATAATTCTCAATTGAACGCAGGAGATAACTACAGTATTGTTATCCCTCATACAAATAACACATTGTATGTAAGAGCTACAATTTTTGATGATAGCGGTATTGAAATACCATCAGCTGGTATATTTTCCGTACCAAATTCAACCACCGTAAGATTTGAGTTCAATGGTCCAATTACAGGGACTTATAGATATATTTTAACATTTTACGTATGAAAAAATTACCAATTATTTTATTGCTTTTTATGCCTACCTTATTGTGTGCTCAAAGCCGATTTATAATTAGGCCTGATACAGTAAAGCATATTGCAAAAGGAAATGATAGCCGTTGGTACCACAATTCTATCAGCAATAGGTATGAATTTGAAACAAACTTAACCAACTTTAATTTCGATAAACCAATATTAGTAAATGGGTCGCCTATAAGTATTGACTTAACAGGTGCAACCGATGGTTCATTGTTGTATTCAATGTCTGAAGATGTTATTTTTAATCCAGGATTAATATTTAATCCAACAGGTACAAGTGGTCCAACACTTACATTAACCGGTACAAGCGGTGTAGAATTGAATTTAAATCCTGGAACTAACCAAACATCACTTATTGAAATTGGAAATGGAGGGAGAATTAGAAGTGTAAGTGATGATTCCGGAATAAGTTTTGTTCACGAAAACAGTTCAGGTGATCAAGCAATGATGGTGTTTACTAATGATGATGGAATTGAGTTTGATGTTGAATATACTCCGACATTAGGGGGCATTCCAATTACATTTAGACCTGAAGTTCAATTTAATGATACAACACAATTTTTAAGGCCAATTTATGTAAGTGGAAATTTGTTCAACGGATTGGTAACAATTCCTGATCCATTGGAATTGGACACTATAAAACCAAAAAACCTTGTCAATCAAAATGGTGAATTTTTAAATATATTGACAGATGATGAGATAACTATTGGCGTAAATGATGGAAGTAGTTTTAGTGATTTATTGTTGCAACCGGATCAATTACAGTACCAACCAAATGGATCTCCTTCTTCATCAACTATAAGCAAAGATTCAGCTGATTTTATAATGCCCGTGGTTTCACCACGGGTAAAAGCAGATACTACAGAATCCGTTTTATGGCATAAATTAAACATGGTATATGAAGCTTGGGACAGTGTGCATGTGAGTAGTAATGAAATTATAAATGGAGATTCTATTAACTTAATAAACGATCAAAACACGGTACTTACAGATGTTATAATTAAATATAATTATTCTACAGCTGCATATACAAGTAGCACTTCAGATTCAATATTAATAAATACAAGGTATAACACTGAAGATCAAAAAATTGGATATATAACCGATAATTTACTTGAATCCGATGCTAGTTCTTATTCTTCAGCTGCAATAAGTACCGGTAAGTCAGATGGAATTTTGTATTGGATTGATTTTCCATCAGGCAAGTGGTCAGGTGGTTCTGGAGATATGATATTATTTTATAAGTACAATAGAACACCATGAGGATTATTATATTACTTTTTATATGTTCTTTGTGTCATAGCCAAATATCTAATATAGCGAATGGTAATTACATTCATAACATGAATGGTAAAAAATATACTATGCGTGAATACTTTGAATTTATAGAACATAACAAGAATTTAAAAAATAAGTTTGATCTTCCTTCATTTGTATCGGTAACAGACTTTGGAAACATAGAAAGTAACACATTGCAATGTATCAATAAAGCAATTGAATATTCCAGCAAAAATTCTGTTGAATATGTTTATTTGCCTATTGGAGAATATGAAATTGACCATCGCATAATAATGCGAAAAAATGTTCATTTAACTGGATTTTCAAACAAAAAAAGTATAGTTAATCAAACAAATAATCAAGTAACTAGTGTTTACTATGACATATATGATGAGAGCCCAGACATTAATTACACTATATCCAATTTGTGTTTAAAAGGTACAGGTTATTATGATACTTCAGGATATTCAAATGATCCTGCCGAAAATGGAATATATTTGTCGAGTAAAGTTAGGAATTCATTAAATAATGTTGTTATTAAAGATGTTATAATCCAGGATATAGATGGTGCTGCAATATTAAGCATTTATGCAAATAATACATTATTTGAAAATTGTGAAGTTAGTAATTGTAATTATACAGGTTATACCTCTGTTTCAGCGATTTGTAAAATAGTAAATTGCAATACCAATTACACCAGAACATTTATAGAAAGTGTTTCATCATTTCATCATGATACCTTGACTTATTCTGAAATGAAAATAACTAATTGTAGTTCTAATAACTTGTTAGGTTACGGAATAAAGCATGCCGGTGGGGATTGTGTTATTATTGATAGTGTAAATATTTCAGGAAATAGAAATATAAACCTTGATCAATTGCATAGCGAAGCATATGGAGTGTTTTTAATGTCTGATAGTATAAGTTACATCATACCTGTTGATTCATGCGTTATAAGCAATTGTAACATCGATTACATGAGGGAAGGTATATCTATTAAACAAGATTCAATATCCGCTGATTATGGATATTTAAAAATTAAGGAATCTTCCATTAACAATACATACTATTCCGGAATTCGTCTATCTATGTATGATGAAAATTCGAATGACAGTATTGTAGTTAAAAATGTTTTTATGGATAGTATAAATAATGGAGGTGCTTATGCAGATGGCGCATGTATAAGATTGGACAACGTTAATGATGTACTTATAACTAGTAATACCGCAAAAACTGTGCAGCAATCAGCATCTAGATCAGCGCCACTTTATATTACAAATTCAACCGATTTAATAATTGAAGATAACAATTTCACTAATGAGTATCCAGTTTCAATATGGGTAACACCAGACAGTTCAAGTATTTATCAACTAAATAATTTAGGAATAAATGGATTTCAAGAATTTTAAATTAGTTTTATTGGCATTACTGCCAATAATTGGATATGGACAAGTGAGGACATTTGAAGGTGATAATATTTTGGATCTGCAAGATGATAATTTTATAATAAGTTTGTATGCTCCTATAAATGAAATTTTTATTGATAGTTTAGAAGCTTGGTATCCGTTTAATGGAAATACTAACGACTATTCCGGAAATGATCATAATGCAATAAATAGCGGTGCGTCGTTAACTCATGATAGGTTTGGTTTTGAAAATTCAGCTTATAGATTTATATCATCTGAAAATGACTTTATGACCATTGACACTCTGTTTTATTTAAGATATAGATGGTCAATTAGTGTATGGCTACATCTTGCTGATACAACAACAGAAATAAATCATACTGTTGTTTCTGACAGCGCAAATAATAGGGCTTACTGCTTATCAATTACAGAGGGTACTCCAGACTTATTAAGTTCAAGAAATGAATCGGTTTTATTTACTGTAAACACAGATAATAAATTAAATACATGGAATCACTATGTGGTATCAGTTGACTCCAACACTGCCAGGTTTTACATAGATAAAACTCAAATTGGTTCAGATCAATCTATTACAGCTGATTCTTTAAACTGTAAGTTTATCGGAGTTAGAGATAATTTCGGTAATAAAATAGAATATTTTGACGGGGTAATTGATGATATAAGGCTTTATACAAAGGCATTAAGTCCATCTGAAGTTGCGGAATTGTTTCACGAAAAAAGATAAATATTATGAAAAATCTAAATTTTAAATTGTACAAAAAACCTGATGATGAAGAAGAAGAAAACAATAATGAACCTTATACACCAAAACCAATACCTTAGTGTATTATTGTTTATTTGTTACGTTGTGCCTTATTTCCATAAACAAATTAATATAAGCAGTGAGGTTGCCGATTTAATATATGGAATAGGCACAAGTTTTTTTATTGGTTTTATTTTAGCCAAGAATCAAAATCAGAAGTTAAATAAGGTTATTGGAATATTTTTTATGACATTAAGTGTCATGTTGTTGATAAACAATGTACTTAAATATACAGGACATGAGTACACTATTACTAAAATATTAATATATGTAAGTATATGTATTACGACTTTATATGTTTTATTGATTTTGAAACGGCAAAACTAGATATTTACGATATAATTGTTATTGTTATCATGTTTCTCGGATTTTATTTTCAAAGGCGCGAATATTCCACAAGTGGAATTCAAAATAAATTAGATAAAAAAGCTGATTATAATTGGGTAAAAAGCCAATTTGAAAACATTAAAGAATCTCATTCAGAATATAATGAGGAGGTAAAAACGTTATTGGAAAACATAAATGAAAGCGTTATAACAGGAAATAATTTTACCAAAGAAAAATTAATTACTTTTGAAAAGATATTGGATAGAGAAATCCATCAAAGTGAAAAATCCAGGGACCAGGTAAATGAAAATAAAACTAAAATTGAGTTGATACAACACGATTTATCAAAAAAAAAACTGGTAACAAATGAAGGTAGGAATTAAAGAATATCACAAACCAACACCAAAAAAACTTCGAAAATTAGGTGACGCATTGCTAAGTGTTAGCACGGCTATAACGGGAGCTGGAATAGCGTCCGACAATGACATTTTGGCCTATGTATCTTTATTTACAGGTATTGCAGGCAAATTTTTAACTAATATGTTTTCTGAATAAATTAAATTATCATGAAAGTAGACGAGAAAAAAGTCAAAGAATTTGGTAAATGGATTGATGAAAAAATCGATTGGAAAAAAATTACCAAAAAAGATGTAGTTGGTGGTATCCTGGATGCAGCTGACAATTTTTTGATCCCGCAATCATTAAAGTATCTTAATGATTTATCGGAAAAATTACCGGAAAAGTATCAAGACAATTTAAATCATTTGATTGACGCTTGTTTGAAAGAAGATCCATCTATTGCACTGAATACTATTCCTAATTTGATAACCGATATTGGTGATATTAAGGCATTAGACGATGAATTAGAAACTCAATTTGTTGCATTGCTAATTGAAGCAGTGCTACAGTTAATTGAATTCTATTTTAAACGGAAATTCTAATCTAACCAAACCTAGTTTAAGCTACTTCGAAAGGAGTAGCTTTTTTTATTTATATAAAATATATTTGCAAAAGATAAATTTAATAATTACATTTACAAAACCAAATATTTGTTAAACTAAACAAACAAACATGGAACAACTAAAAAAAACAAAAATGGAAGAAAACGAGTTTACCTCAATGGTAAATTTATTGTACGAAAGAGGTTGTTTTGATACTATTTATGATATAGCATACAGCTATGTTAAAACACTAAGATCAGACGACTTAAATGATGTGGAAAAAAAACAATTTAATCAGCTTAAGGAAAAGCTGAAGGATAGTCCTAAATACGTGCATCGGGTATTCGCGGAAAAATATTGATTTATGGTTTATGTTCACTTAAAAGGTTCTTGTTAATTCAAGAGCCTTTTTTTATATATATTTTTGGAAATTATATATAAAAAAAGTATTTTTGAATAAAATATATTTATATGAGTACAATAGATAGGATATCAAAAAATCTTAAAAGATTAAGACAACAAAACAATTTAACCCAACAAAAATTAGCAATAAAAATGGGTTTATCGAGTGCAGGAATCATTAATAAATGGGAAAACTGTAAGGCTGCACCTGAATTTTCTTACATAGATAAATTATGTGATATTTTACAGGTAGATGTTGTTGAATTTTTTAAACCGGTAAATTAATATGAAAGAAATAGTAAAACTTAACCAGGAGGTATCGATTGCTAATTCAATAATTGAAACCGGGAAAACTGTTGATCACAGAATTACTAAACTTAATATAGATAATCTTGTGGCCACTGATGAATCAATTAAGTCTATTAAGACAACATTGGCTGAATTAAGAAAAGAGATAAAAGAGTATACAAGTCAAATGACACAAATGAAGAAAAAAATATTATCTCCATTTGACGACTTAAAGGACATTTACAAAGAACACGTTCATGATAAATATAACAGTGCAATTACAAAACTTGTCAAAAAACAGGATGATTTTACACAAAAAGTATTGAGTGAAAAACGTGCTAATGTAAAAAAAACATATGATGAATTATGTATAGTTGAGGAGATTGATTTTATTTCATTTGAAAAATTTCTTGAAAATAATGATTTGGATATACAAATATCCAAAACAGAATCTTCATACATAACAAAGGCTAAAAAGTATTTGAAGTCAATAAATGACAGCCTGGAGCTTATAAAAACAGAAGAATACCAAGCTGAAATACTTATAGAATTTAAAGAAACATTAGAAATTCAGCAGTCAATTGTTACTGTTCGAAATCGCAAAAAAAAGGAGCTTGAAGAAAAAAACAGGATTCGATCTGAAAGATTTTCAAAAAGGTATCTCGAAATGATTGAATTAGGTTTTAAATATGATGAAAAATGTAAAAAATTTATTTCAGATCTTGCAATACCAACTGACTTTAACATGGAATGGGACCATATAGGTGATTTAAAAGAAAATGATTACATTGAGTTTAAATCTCAATTAAAATCAATGTTTAAAGCCCCTGATAACAAAGCAACTGTTATTGAATCTCCTGAAGAAAAACAGGTAAATGTTGTTAATATGCCTATTAATCCTCTTTTGGAAGGCGTAAAAAAACCTGAACCTTCTACTGTTAATGTGCCACAAGTAGAACAAATAGTACAAGCATCATTTACTATTAAATCAACTGAAAGTAAAATAAGAAAGTTGGTGGAATACATGAAAACAAATAATATTGAATACAAAGCACTAAAAATATAAAATATGTCGAATTTATCATTAAGTAATTACGTAAAAAAAGCAAACGTAAACCATTTTTTGGAACAACAATTGGGTTCTAAAAAAACTCAATTTGTCTCTAATATGCTCGCATTGACTGATTCTGATAAAATGCTTGCACAGTGTGATCCAGATAAATTAATAAAATGTGCAATGAATGCAACGGCATTAAATGTATCATTAAACAAAAATCTTGGACATGCATATGTTATTCCTTTTAAAAATAAAGATAAAATAGAACCTCAATTTATACTTGGATATAAGGGTTTTATTCAGTTAGCCATTAAAACCGGTGAATATGAGCGATTGAATTCTGTTGTTGTAAGATCTGGTGAAATAGAAATAAATAAATTTACCGGTGAAGTTAAATTTTTAGGTGAAAATCCTGATGGTGAAATTGTCGGTTACATCGCATATATGAAGTTAAAAAGTGGATTTGAAGCTAATTTTTACGCTACAGAAAAAGAAATTGACAATCACGCTAAAAAGTATTCTAAATCATACCAATACGATTTGAAAAACAAAAAGAGAACATCGCCATGGTCCGATCCTGATGAACGTGAAAAAATGGCATTAAAGACCGTTTTGAAGAAACTTCTTTCGACATATGGTTTGCTGACACAAGATATGGAAAAAGCTTATGATGTGGATTTGAAAAAAGAGGTTACCGAAGATATTCCACATGAAGAACCAAAAGTTGAAAGTAATTTAGAATCAAACATCAAGACCGTAAATATTGATGACTTTTAATATGAATAAGTGTTGTTATGAAATATTAGGGACGGGAAGTTCGGGCAATGCTGTTATTTATTGGAACACCGTATTAGTTGACTGCGGTGTTCCATTTAAGGTATTAAAAAATCATGTTAAAAACATCGATTTTATTTTACTTACTCATCAGCACGGAGATCATATCAATTTAACAACGCTTGAAAAAATAAGAGATATAAGGCCTGCTATTAAGATAGTTTGCCCAGAGTATCTTTATTATATGGTATTACATTTAGGATATATAAGTGTTGTTAAAACGGGTGTTTGGTACAAAATGGGTAGTTACTTTAAATTTTCACCTGTTTTTTTGGAACACGATGTTAAGAATTGTGGATACAAGATGTTTTTTAATTATTCACATTTTACGCATAAAATATTTCACGCTACAGATTGCGCTCATTTGAACGGAATAGACGCATATTCTTACGATCTTTATGCGATTGAACATAATCATAGTGAAGACGAAATAATGCGTTTAATAGACGAAAAAAAGACAAATGGAGAATATTCATATGAAGAAAGATCACTCAATAATCATTTGTCGGAGGAAAAGGCACAAGAATTTATATTTAAAAATAGAAAGTCAGATAGCCAAGTGTTGAGGTTACATGAATCAAATAATACTTTGTAATGTACGATGTAATTTAAAATTAAATGAGTAAAATCGAATGGACAGACAGAACGTGGAACCCTATTATAGGATGTAGCAAGATATCTGAAGGTTGTAAAGAGTGCTATGCTGAAAAAATGGCATGTAGATTAGTGACCATGGAAAAAATGTATGATAGGTATAGAAATGTTTGTAATGGAAATAATTGGACAGGTCATACATCATACGTTAGAGAAGTAATTAACCATCCAAAAAAATGGAAAAAACCACAAAAAATATTTGTGTGTTCTATGGGTGATATTTTTCATGAATCTGTACCATTTTTATGGATAGATAGAGTATTAGATGTTATGAATGAATGTCAACACCACACATTTATAATATTGACAAAGAGGCCTGAAAGAATGAAGCTTTATTTTGAATATTTAGCTATTAATATAAAGGAATCGGGCTTAGATTCTATTCCAAGTCAATCAAAAAACAAATGGAATTATATAGATCCTTTACCTAATTTATGGATCGGTGTATCCGTAGAAAATCAAAAAACAGCAAACGAAAGAATTCCTATTTTATTAGAAATTCCTGCCGCTAAAAGAATTGTAAGTTGTGAACCATTGTTGAGTGATATAGAATTATCAGATGAGTATATTAACTTTTTGAAAGGATATACAACCGAAATGAGATGTTATGGTGGTATTCCGACTGAACAAAGAATTATAACAGCTAATTTAGATTGGGTTATAGCTGGTCCGGAAACTGGATTAAAGGCCAGACCGATGCAAAAAGAATGGATTGAAAGTATTTACCGGCAATGTGAGATTCATCAAGTGCCATTTTTCGATAAAAAGAATATCCTTGGATTAGATTTAAAACAATTTCCAAATGAGCAATAATAAATTAAAATTTGTTGTTATTTTATTTACCATTATATTGGTTCAATTATTAATGTCTGTATTTATTCCCTTTCATATATTTGTTGTTACTGAATTAACATTTGTAATTATCATACTATCGATTTTGGTTATCGATATAAAAACTCAAAAATCATGGAAAAAAAGAAAGAAAATATTCTGACGCTGTTAATTTTTTTAATGGTTTTTTTAATATCCGGGTATTTTCAATGGTCATTTTGGCCTGGAAATTGGGATGTTGGAATTAGAATTATAACATTGTTTATAGCTTTATTTGCTATAGCTGTTTATCGGGTCACTATTTGGGATATAAATAAAGTAGTTAAAAAATCTCCTGGACCTGTTAAAAAACAGATTGTACAAAACATTGGTCATCTTGCTTCAATGGAAGAAAAACGTCAAAATGAATCAAATGATTATCAAGTAACATATGATCAAATGATGAGTAACATAACCATTCAAAACAAGGAGTATGAACGTAAGATCAGAAATGAAAAAATATTAATGTTAAAATCGGAAAACATGACCAATGCATCTATTGCTGACGAGGTAAACATAAGTGCAATGCAAGTGGGTAGAATATTAAAAGAAATGGGGGTAACATGATAACTAACATAACTAACATTTTATTAAACCTGGAACCTGCACCTAACATTGCTCCGGTACCAACTGTGATATTTAACACGATTTTATTTGTCATAGTAATTGGTTTTGTAATTTGGTATTTTAAAAAAATTAATCATGAGTAAATATTTAAAAACTATTGAATTAACTCGTGAATATTATGTTCAGGATCACGATAATTATGGTATATTGACTATTGATATTGTTAATAAATCATTTGAAATATTCAGAATGCGTGTAAGAAATGAAAATTTCATACACAATGTTAAAATTTATGCAAACAAAAAATTGAAAGAAATGGCTATACAGGCAAATTCATCAAACAGAGATCGTGCAAGGAATGATAAAGAAGTTACTAAATTTAACCATTCTCCAGATGTCAATAAAATGTATGGTTTTACCGATGGTAAGTCAACTTATTTTTTTCGAAAAAAGAAAAAACGTGACGAACAGATGCAGAAAAAAATAGATTATTATTCACGAAAACAAATTGATAGAAAAGTCAAACTAATAAATCCTAAAAAATGAATTACAATCCTGAAAACTTTAAAAAATATGTAAGTAAGCAAGTACATATTTTTTACAATAATAGTGCTGGAAATCCTTGTGATATTGTAGCAAATATTACTGGATGCCATAAGACTTTAATAATAGCTGAAGTGGATGGAACCATTGAAGTACCAATTCCATTTGTAAATATAAAATACGTTGATTATGTCGAATAGAAAGGGTTTAATTCAAACATGTGATAATAACGTAAAAATAACTTTTTCAAAACCTTTAAAAGATTGCCAATACGCGCATGCAAAGGTTATTATAAATGATAGTATTGAAAAAGAAATAGTGGTATCTAACAACAAAAAAACATTAGTTTTTAGGGCTGCAAAAGCATCCGGTGTTAAAATTAAAAAGATTCATGTTATTATTGATGATAATAAAATTTGGAATAGGAGGTATAATGTATAGTGATAGATATGTTGACGATAATTACTTAATGCCGTATGGAGCGCATAAAGGTAAAAAAATGGCTAACATTCCTGATGATTACTTAATTCATATGTATGACCAGGATAAACTTTGGCCAAATTTACGTGATTATGTAAAACGAAATTGGGATGTACTTGCAGATGAAATGATAAAGCAAAAGAAAAAATAATATATTTGTAGTTCAAATTGTTTACTATCCCAAATAGGAAAGGTCGGTTTTCGACACGCCGGCTTTTTCTTCTTTTTAAGGTGTCGAATAAAATGTGTCGATGTATGAATAAGGATTCAGTTTATTTTCCTCATGATTCAAATGAACGTTTAAAACCAGAAATATTAAAGCTTAGAAGAATATTAAAATCTTCCGGTTATGGTATATACTGGATGATATTAGAATGCTTAAGATCTGCTCCAAAATATAAATTACCGTTAAATTGTTTGGATGAATTAGCATTTGAATTTCATGAAGCAAGGGAAATCATTGCATCAATTATAAATGATTTCAATTTGTTTGAAATAGAGAATGGAGAGTTTTTTTATTCACCCTTTTTAATCGAAAAAATGATACCATTAGAAACAAAAAGAAAAAAGCTTTCTGAAGCAGGTAAAAAAGGTAGAGCTAAACAGCTACAATTAGCAATTGACGATGCCTCTGGGGCCACCCCCACGGCCACCCCCGGGCAGAAAAGAAAAGAAAAGAAAAGAAAAGAAGAGAAAAGTAAAGAAGAATTATTAAAAAATAAACAAAAAGAATTTAGAGATGAAATTAATAATTTTATTTCCGAAGAATTCACTCAAGATTTATCCAATGGATTTTATAACTATTGGTCAGAACCAAATAGATCAAAAACAAAAATGAAGTGTGAATTAGAGAGAACATGGGATTTGAAAAGAAGAATAAATACATGGGTTTCCAATTCAAATAAATTTTCAAATAATTCTAACAAGCTTGTCCAGCCAGGACAGCACAAACTTAGATATCAATAATGGACAAATTACCTGATAAAAAAATGTTGAGGGAAGTTGATAAAAAAGTTTTAGGTACATTTTTAGAAAAAATGTTGGATTGCCTGGTTAAGGATTTTAACGCTCAAATGGCAGAAGATATTTTTACTCATACAGTGGACCAACTTATTAATTTAATCCCAAAACGATATCCATCTATAACATTTGGTGAGATGCGTGAAGTTTATTTGCAAATAAACGAGGGAAAATTGCGCGTTATTAAGCTTTCTGTACATTACCTAATGGATGCCATCACTCAATACAATAACGCGAAAATAGAGCGTAATAGGCGTAAATATGACGAAAAGAGAAAATACATACGTTCGCGTCGTGTTAATTGCGCTAATATACCAATGGGGAAAGCTTTAACATTTCGTTTGCAAATGAATAAATTAGGATTAAATAAATACAACGATAAAAGTTTGAAAGAACTTGCCGAAATGATACGGGACGGCAAAATTGATATTAATGAAGAATTAAATACCAAGTAATATGTTTTATCCTCCAGAATTAAAGCCAGTACAATATTTTGCAATAGATCCGGGTAAAAACGGGGCTATTGTTAAGAAAACAGATATATACCAAACATTTCCGCTTAAAAGGTTAGCTGAAGATTTCAATAATATGGTAGATTGGTTTCGGGAACAGGCTGAAATTTGTACAAATCCAATTATAATTGTTGAAAAAATAACAATTCATAGCCAGGATTATGATATTGATTCTAAACATCCTCAAAAAAGATCACAGGCAATAGGAAGGCAGATACAAATGCAAAAAATGCATGCTCATTACACTGAACTGATTTCAGCAATTAAGCTAAGTAAAATACCATATTTACCAGTTATGCCTAGGGTAATGCAAAAATATTTGAACTTGCAAATAAGAAACGAAGAATATAACATAAGGAAAAAAAGGTTCAAAGATATAGCTCAAATGCATGCACCTGGACATAGGATAACATATGCTAACTCTGATTGTATTCTTTACTTAGAATTTTTGTCAAGAAAATTGATGTATGAGAAAGAATGGGTTTTAAGGGAATTAAAGAAAACACAACATCAAAAAACGAATATATTTTAAGACATGGCAGAATTAAATTTAATGGGAAAAATACAAAACGGAACACCTATTGTCCATGGTTCGGAATTATATGAAGAATTTCTAAAGCAAAATAACAACAAGGATTTTTATCTTCGAATTATAACGGTTGATAAAAATAATTCTGAAAAATATGTTGATTATATTCTTTCATTGATTGTGCCTGCCTTTATTAAAGGATATCTTGCAATTGGTAAAATAATTAACACAGTTGACGCTATTAAGGAGATAAATGATTGTTGTAACATTTTAGTTGAAGAATCTAGCCGAAGAAATACAAGAACAGCATTTTATAATTTTAGAACTCGAAAATCTGATTGTGAATTAAATTCTGAACAATTATTGGCTGTTATAGAAGAATTACACATTTATTGTGCTGAAAATTTTAATATAATAGTTGGTCCTAAGAAGGCCATTTAATAAAAATAAATTATGAAAAAACAACAAATAGTAATTGATTTAAATGATGCTTACGTTGACTCATTGCAGTTATCAGATGGTGGATCTAAGGGTATGGAGATAACATATTCTTTCACGATGAAATTACAGGGACATATCTATCCGGTTCAGATAAGTGAAACAAGAGCTGTTATGCCAGCTCTTAGTTTGAGTAATGCAATTAAATCACTCAAATACGAAGTAGCTAAAATAGTCCAGTTAGATTACGTGCAAGATGCATATGAAATTCCTGGAACAGATCTTACTGATCATCAAAAAGCTATTTTAGATCAAAAATTTGAAAGTGCATTAAGTACTATTGAGGTTTTTGGGATAAGTTTTAAAGAGAAAAAAAGCGATGAAGGTATTACCATAAAGTACAAAAAGTATGACACCCAAGGTAAACCTAAAGGAACGTCAACCAGTTGGGTTAACCTTCAGACAGATGACTATGGAATTTACGAAAGCATTAATGAGAAAATTAATCTTATCAAAACTGAAATAAATCTTTATTTATCTGGTATAAAGTTTAGTGAATCAGCGCAGCTGGCTATTCCTACAGAGCCGGAAGATCAACCTGTTGCTAATCAAAAAACACTTGATGAAGGAATAGCTGAATATGCTGAAGATGCACAAGTTGTACATAGCGACGATTAATGAATTTGAAGAATGCCTTCAAAAGGGTATTAATCCATTATTCTGGCACCGATACATTAAATTGGTGCCAGAACTTCGGATAAAATTGCAATATAAGTTATTTGGAAATGCAGATTTAGGGATAAAAAATATAGTTAGAGCGAATGATAAATATTACCATTATTGTCTAAATTATTCCAGTTTTATATGTGAAAATTGCGGGATGCCTCTATATGCATTACAACATTATGATTGTTATTCATCAATTTATGTAAGTCATATAATCAGTAGAGGGAGTGATGCCAGAATGGCTCATGATCCAAGAAACCACAACATACTTTGCGCTAAGTGTCACAAAAAATGGGAATCTCCACAAAAATCTACGATGTTAATATGGATAGATAACTTAGTTGTTATAGAAGAATTAAAAAAAGATTACAACATTTTTTCATAAAAAAAGTAACAGAAAGTTTGCATATGTTATTTATTGTTCATATATTTGAAGTGAACATTAAAACATAAAGCTATGTATACTTACTACTACAACAACAGAATTATAAGTCAAAAGGTATTTAAACAAAATGTGCCTAACGGCTGGGAAAATGAAGTAAAAGAAAACGGTGAATATTCATATGGATATTATCGAGTAATTCAAGCAGAACAATTATATTTCTTAGGTAACTTATTGCAAGTAACATTGGATAACGGAAATGTTATTGAAATGAATACGTTTCCTGAAGAAATAGAAAATAATGAGCACGACTTTATATGCCAGATAAATTTTGCTATGGAATTTTATCCAAGCGATAAAATAGGTTTCGAACGCCATATGTATATGAATGGTTATAATGTAACTTTAACAAGTGATAATTAAGATAATGTAAAAACAAAACCACCCCGGCTGGTTTCGACCTCCGGGGTTGTGGTGGTAAAAAACACATAAATCAGTAAAAAATGAAAGCAAACACAAACAAACAATTGTTAGATTTTACTCCTCTCCAAAAAATACAGGACGAGCATGTAAAAAAAATAAGAAGGCATCGAAAAAAAATACAACAATTCGATAAAAATAACCAGGATTTAAAAAAACAAATTGATAAATCAAGATCAGCTTGGAAAGATTTTAATGAAAATGTTTTGAATGTTGATTGCGACATAGAACTATTCTAGTAATTAGATGTGTGCTTCAGCCCCGGACTTGGAAACGAGCCGGGGTTTTGTCGGTAAAAAAATAAAATATGGCAACTTCAAGTACGGAAAAAAAAGCATGGACAGTTATAACTCCAGCAGGCAATATCTATTGTGACTATGCTAGTGAAGCAAATGAGTATAAAAACCTATATAATTATTTAGTTTTTAAAACATCAACTATTAATAATAATTAACACAATATTCATGAAAACAATTTATTTAACAGACAAAAATTACGAATTGATTCCTTATCAATACAAGGAAATTGATGAGTTAAAAAAAGAATTGGAAAACCGAAATATTAAATTAGGCGACTGCTGCACCTTAGGTGACGACTGCGTCTTAGGCGACCTCTGCACCTTAGGCAACTTCTGCACCTTAGGCGACCGCTGCACCTTAGGCTACCGCTGCACCTTAGGCGAGTACTGCACCTTAGGCAACTTCTGCACCTTAGGCGACCTCTGCACCTTAGGCAACTTCTTCACCTTAGGCGACCGCTGCACCTTAGGCAACTTCTGCACCTTAGGCGACCGCTGCACCTTAGGCGAGTACTGCACCTTAGGCGACCGCTGCACCTTAGATTCTAATGTAGACTTAATTAATTCAATATATATTAATGGATCACGTTATCCATTAACATATGTAGGTAATAATAAAATATCAATAGGATGTAAATGCTATACAATAGAAAAATGGCGTAATGCTGGTTTAGAAATAGCAAAAAATGAGGGATACACAGAAGAACAGATCAAAGAATACGAAAAGTATATTGACACTATAGAATCATTTATAAAAATAAAATCGAATAACAAATAAAAAACATAAAAAAATATTATCAGGTTTGTTTCGACATTATTGTTTTAATAAAATGGACAGAATTACTTTTAATCAAATGTTTAAAGATCCTGTATTTTTAAATGGAGGAATCGAATTTTTTGGTAGTTTATTTTTTGATCTAAGATTATTTGAAAATATAATTACCATGAAGAATAGTAACGAAATAACTAATAATTTTTCAGGTAATGCTAATTACAAGTTACATTATTTGAGAATAAATGATATAATGTTTATATACGGAACATTAAACTATAATTAAATTCAAAATTAAGAATTATGAATCAGAATGAATTAATACAAAAAGTTGGAAAAGTAGTCAAAGAAATAAGACTCGAAAAAAACATGACACAATCGGATATCTCTGATAAAATCGGTAAGGACCGGCAGAGCTATCAGAGAATTGAACTTGCAAAAGTAAATTGCACAATTGGTTATTTAAACGATGTGTGTAATGGATTTGGTATTACCTTGGAAGAACTATTTACAAGAGTTTACGAATCATGAAAATAGTAATATCAACATTCTTGGTTGTTATTGTACTTATAGTTATATTTGTACTCATCAGAAGTCGTTTTGAAAAGCACAAAAAAAAGTACGATGATATAATAGACGAACATACTATGCGTTAGATACATATTCATTTATTTAAAGCCCTGGATAATTTCAGGGCTTTTTTTTATAAAAAAAGTAACATAATATTTGCGTATGTTATTTATTGTTCATATATTTGAAGTGAACATTAAAACATAAAGCTATGAAAACTTTAATAGAACAATCAATCAGACATGCTATAAGAGAAAACTTTAAAACAAGTGAAAAGTTTTATCCTATACAAAAATCTAATAGTGGTGTTTATCCAACTGATGAATTTTGTGATTCACTTCGAGGTTGGGTTGAGTTAGAGTATGACAATTGCGATGATTTAGAAAAAGGTGAGTTGTGCGCTTGGAAAAATATAGCTATTTACGAAGCAATAGATTATTTTGAACTACAAATTGGTGATTACGACGAAGATAACGTTATCGAGGACTATTTATTAAATAATATTTAATCATCAGTTTTATAAAGTTCTGCGGGATCCGCCCCACCTCCTTTCGAGGTCAGGGGCTTTGGTGGTAAAAACACATAAATCAACAAAAAATGAAAGCAATAATTACCTCGGATGGTTTTTACCTCCGGGGTTTTTTTATTAATAAAAATTTGTAATTTTGAAACATGCCTCGTTTAATAATAAATAATGATGAATTAATAAGTTACACTAATCGATTAGATCGATTAGGAAGTAATAGAATTCCATTAACAGTTAGTTCCACCCTAAATAATCTTGCATTTAAAATGAAGCAAAAAGAGATACCTGCATCAGCAGAAAAATCTTTTGATTATATAAGATCAAAATCATTATTTAGAGCAACAACGGGAGTTACAAAGGCGAGAGGTATGAATATCAGATCAATGCGTTCTGAAGCTGGTATTATAAAAAGAGGCAGATTATCCAAGGTATCTGAAGGTCTTGCGCAACAAGAAACTGGAGGATTTATAACAAAAAGGTATAAACCTGGGATTAAAACACGTCGAGGTAAAAGCGAAGCTGCTCGTATTGCTAGAAGAAATTATTTAGAATATTTGAATCCTGTTGATGCTCAAAACGCAACTGGAAGAAATTTTGTATTATATGCTACCAGGGCATTTAATGAGAATAGAATTATAAAGGTTAAAGGTTTTATAGGAAGGATTAAAAGTATTAGACGTAAAAGAAATGGACAAATAGATATAAAGATGGAATGGTTATATCGTGATATGAAAGGTCAATTAATTAATTTAAAAAAGCGTCCATTTGTAAAAAAAGCGTATAAAAAAACAATGAGAACTTTTCCAAATGTTTATATTAAACAAGCTAAAAAATATATAAAATGAAACTAATTGGAGAAATAACTACTGTCTTAATAAGCGATAATTCAGCAAACACTGTAAAATATGAAACAACAGTAGGTAATGAATGTGAAATGACTATTATTAAGAATAAATGTTGCATTGAATTTGACATAATTGTTAATAGTCCTAAAGAATATTTACATTTGATCAAAATAAAAAATTCAAGGCGTAAATGTCATTTTAAGTTTACCCAAATAAATGGTATTATTTATCATTTATCTGGATATGTTAATGGAGTTGTAAAAGTAAATATGAATAAATCTATAGCCACAATTAGCGCTATAGGCAAAATAACTGCTATAAATGACCTGGATAAATAGATTACAAGATATTCCTATTGAGATCATAACCGGTGATGGGGAAGTTTATAATCCAATATTTCGTGTGGTATCAAGCAGTTTGGTAACAAATGAATCCGTTTTTGAATTTATAAATATACCTGGTGCTTTGGTTCGTAGGGGTGAGGTTGGTTTGCGAACATATAGTTTAAATCTTCATTTTGTTGGAGAAAACAATATCGACACAGTTCAACGATTTATTCGATCAACATCTGATAGAAGACCTTGGACATTAAGGCATCCGTATTTTGACGAAGTATTGGTCCAGCCATCCACTATAAATGACGATTATTCATTATTGAACGATGTTGTTATAACTGTTGATGTGTATGAAACCATATCTGATATTTATCCACAAGAACAAATTGATGTTCAAACACAAGTTGAAATATCTTTTGAATCTACCAAGGAAATTGCAGCGCAAAATAATGTTATTTCGTCATCTTCTGTTGTAAATGATAGAATTGATTTGTTTACGAGATTAGCAGACAATGCAGACGATTATCAAGAAGTGTTGACCCAGGGTAATAATGCATTAAACAATGTAAATGAACCAATTCAGTATATGAGAGACACATCAGATCTATTAAGATCTCCTGCACGGTTTTATCAATCTGTTGTGAATAAGCTTAATATTTTGGAAGAATCATTTACTGATCTTCTGAATGCGTTCACCGGAGCAATAACATTAAATGAAAGAATTTTATTCGAAAATGTTGGTGCAAATACTATTGCATCAATGGCTGAAGCAGTTGTATTCAAAGCTAATGACATTGCTGAAGAACGTGATTTACCAAAGTTAGGAGAAGATTATTTGACAAGGTCTTCAGTTATATTGACAATTTCAAGAATAAATAATTACTTTGATCAATATCAAGAAAGACTCACGGAATTAACAAACGAAGATTATTTACCAAGCGCTGAATTAAATAGGTCCGTTCGGGAAACATTAAGGTTAGCAACATCGCAGCTATTTAATATTGCTCAAAACTCATTGCAAGAGAGAACTTATACATTGATAACTGATATGGACCTGATAACACTGCATCATCGTTTATTCGGTAACATAAATAGTGAATCAATTAGATCATTTGTTGATCTCAATGATTTATCATTTTCGGAATTGCTTATAATTGAAAAGGAAAAAACTGTTAATTACTTGTTATGATTAGATTGAGATTAAACGGGAGGTATTATGAAAATTTTCAGTCATTAAATGTGTCATTGAAGCTTAATACAGTTGCAAGTACATTTAATTTTGTTGGATTAAATGAATTTTTTGGAGTTTTAAAATATGAAAAAGCACGTGTTTATTTCGACAATGATTTAATAATTACAGGGACTATACTAAATCCTGCATATGAGTTTACAAAAACGCCAACGTTAGTGGCGGTAAACGGTTATTCACTCCCTGGGATACTAGAAGATTGTAATTACCCGACTTCTCTTTATCCAACTGAATTCAATGGATTAAGTCTTAGGCAAATTGCCCAAAAAATATGCAATTATTTTAATATAACATTAAAAGTATTTCCTAATGCCACTAATCTTGCTAATCAAATATTCGAAAAAGTAAGTATTTCAGAAAGTGAATCTATCAAACAATTTCTTACAAAATTATGTAATCAAAGGGGACTGGTCCTTGCTCATGATAATTTTGGAAGATTGTTAATATACAGAATAACAAATACTGTTGGATCATCGTTGGATTTATCTGGTAATGATAACATAACTATTAATTATACGCCAAATGCCCAAGGATTTCACAGTGATGTTACAGTTTTGAATCAATCAAATAGAAGAAAAAGAACTACGGAACAGGTAAATGTTCGAAGTCCATTTGTATCAGGAATAACACGTCCTATTGTAAGAAAATTGACAGATGGAGAAAACATTAGGGATACAGCAAGAAAAATTATATGTGATGAAGCACGTAATTTTAAGCTAAAACTTACATTTCCGGATATGGTTAATTTTAGGGCTGGATTTTATCTAACACTTGAAGAACCAACTATATTAAAATCAAGAACAAGGTTTTTAGCAGAATCGGTTGATTTTAATGTAACAAAATCAAGTACAACCACAATTATAACAGCGGTATTGCCTTGTGTTTACACCGGGATACTACCGCGTTCAAATCCATTTAAATAATGCTTATAATTTCCAATATACTTGAAAATATAGCTAATGCTTCTGAAAGTATTAGGCGAATAAAAGCCAGAACTTTCGGTTCTAACGTAGAAACGGCGGAGAATATTATGGAACCAGGAAGTGATTATAAGGTACCTGAAAACATGCAAGCTATTTTTGCTAAAACTTCAAATAGTAGCGAAACTGTTATAATAGGTTATTATAATGATCACATACTCGAAGATCTTGCTGATGGAGAAAAAGGACATTTTAGTTTTGATACTTCAGGGCCCCAAGCATTTATTAAATATCGGGTAAATGGTAATTTGGAATTAAATGGTAATGATGATTTTGCTGTAAGATATACTATATTGAAAGAGGAATATGATAAAACAAAAGATGTTCTTGATTCGATAGTTCAAATATTGACCGGATCTCCAATTACTGAACCGGGTAATGGGGCGCCAAGCGCATTGCAAACAGCATTAAGTGCTGCATTAACAGGAAAGATAACCGGAGATATATCTGCATCTAAAGTTGAAAATGTAAATTTACCTTCCTAATACCGATAGGCAATTATGTAGCAGTTTACATTTTTTTTTTATATTAGTATAAGTTTAGTTACTAGCGAATGCTAGATTTGGTTAAAGCGGGGTGTGCTTCCATACGTCCCGCTTTTTTTTATAAAAATTTTTGTTTTTTAAATATAAAAAAATATATTTGCTCAAAATATAACCAAACCAAACATGTTATCAAAACAATTTACATCTATAATTGAATTGCTTGACACATTTCCAACAGAGCAGTCATGTATAGATTACCTTGTAAAAATGAGATGGAAAGATAAAGTTATATCGCCATTTTCAAAGCACTCAAAAGTATATAAGTGCAAGAACAACCGTTATAAGTGTGTACATACCGGAAAGTATTTTAATGTGAAAACCAATACCTTATTTGACAACACCAAAATAAGCTTAAGAAAATGGTTTGTGGCAATTTGGATAGTTACTTCATATAAGAAAGGAATAAGTAGTATACAATTATCAAAAGAATTGTGCATAAATCAACGATCTGCTTGGTACATGTTACATCGTATTAGAAAATGTTTTAAGAATAAAATAGAGGCTTTAAATGACAATGTAGAAATCGATGAAACATATATAGGAGGCAAGAATAAAAATCGGCATTTTAGCAAGCGTATTAAAAATTCGCAGGGCAGGTCCTATAGAGACAAAGTTCCCGTTGTTGGAATGGTTGAAAGAAATGAAAATCAACATGAACGTAAAGGCTTGCAAGTGCCTTAAACAATACTTGTACATATAATTCACATAAATTGAAGGCTCACAGCAATGAGAGCCTTCTTTTATTTAATAACGTGTAAAAAAATACATAATTACCATTGTTTATTTAATTTTATTGAATATATTTGTAGAGAATAAAAAAATCAAAAATGGAAAAAGAAAAAATGACAATCCATAGAGGATTAGCAGAATTAAAAACTATTGATAAAAGAATAGAAAAAAAAATTAATAGTTTTACTCCTATAGGAGCGTCTAAAAATGGTCAAATGCTAAATGTTCCAAAATCAGAGGATGCTTTTAAAAAAGATGCGATGAGCGATTATCAATCTATTTTAGATTTAATTAATAGAAAACAAAAAATTAAATCTGCAATAATATTGGCAAATTCTTCAACTATAGTTACAATTTCCGGAAAAAATATGACTATATCAGAGGCAATAAATTACAAGGAAATAATTGACCTAAAAAAACAATTGTTACAACAAATTCATAAATCCCATTCATCAGTTGTTTCAAATTACAATCGTATGAACGAGGATGTCGAAAAAACAGCTTTGAAAAATGCTCAAATATTATTGGACAAAGATGTAAATGAATTGTCTCCAGATATCGATCAAGAAATGAAAAAAATTATCGATACTTTTACGGAAAATCATAAACCAAATCTTGTTGATCCGTTGACATGTACTTCGATAATGGAAGTATTGGATAGTGAATCTGATAAATTCTTTACTGAAATAGATTATGTTCTTTCTGAAATAAATGCATTAACCTTTATTGAGGTGTAAAATATTTTGACTATGCGAAAAACAATAAATTTAATACCGATCTACACGGATTTGTAGAAAATGTTTTTGCAGGTTCGAATCCTGCCGGTCCCACAAAATAAATAAATTGGGACCGTGGCGAAATGGTAAACGCAACTCTTTAGGGTAGAGTCAAATAAACAAAACGATCAAAAGGTCATCGGTTCAAGTCCGATATATCACGAAAGTGATATTAGTTCAGAGGTTAGAACGTTTGATTAATAACTGGAAAGATTAAATTTTAAATCTAAAAGTTAAAAGTTTAAGTATTAAAGATTTTAATTATGAAAGATAAAATATTAAACTTTAAAGATTTTTTAAATCCAGTGTTTAGTTTTATTAGCAGATTAAAGCTATTTGTTTTGTATCTGGCTGCATAGTCAAAAAAAATATTGTTTTATAGTTTTCATTGAAATTTTGTTAATGACATGGCCGGGGTAGCGACCGGCCATATTTTAAAAAAAATTAGTTTCCATGTTTTTAGGGTTTGGTTAGTAGTAGTTTGGCCGGTTTTGAAATATAAACCGGCTTTTTTCCTAAAAACACATACAACCATCGGTTGAAAGCAAAAAATTAGTATCTTTACAAATCAACAACAGATTTGTCATTTCTTTCATTACTGATTTATGGCCCGGATGGTATCCGGGCTTTTTTCATCTCATTAATTAAGGAATTAACCTAATAATTAATATAAAATCTATACTAATGGATGAGATAATGAACCAACTGGCAAAAAAAGTAAGCTTTGAAATTTTCGAATCAAACCAAGTTAGAAATGTAATTGGTGCTCAAAAAAAACTTAAATTCGATTATGAAAATCGTAAATATGAGTTAACTGTATATGCTTCATGGGATAAATCGAGGTATTATGGTTATTCCGTGAAAGGAATAGGTTTTAATTATGAAAAAAGTGAAATTGTTGCCGGAAGATTTTAAAAAAAGTGACATCAAATTTGCATATGTTATTTATTGTTCGTATATTTACAATGAACATTTAAAACATAAAGATATGAAAACTATAAGTCAAAAATACGGAATAGGAAATATCGAAAAAGAATACGATACTTATTACGAAGTATATTGGGCAGATTATGATAAAACAACCAAAGTTTTAAAGCAGTTTGCAAAATTGTATGAGACAGAAGATGAAGCAAATAATGCATTAGATAGCTTAGAAGATAGAGTAAATGAAAGACCTACAATAAGTTCAGAGCAGGTACATGCGATGGAGGAAATGAGAGAAAAAGCATTGCGTAACCAACGCCCTTCATGGATGAGGTAGAAAATAAAAATACAAAAATGCCCCTGTTCCTTTCGAGGTCAGGGGATTTTTTACTAAAAACACATAAATAAATAATGAAACTACTAAAAACAACCTTGGCCCTTATACTACTAGTATTATTTACCATATTGATATTATCAATATTTGGATGTTCCAATGTTCAATATGTTGAAAGGTATGAAAAAATTGAATATTGGAAAGTTGTTTATTGCGACTCCATCTGGATCCTAATAAAGGACAAAAAAGGTAAAATGATTTATTTTGATAATGATAAATATGAAAATTATAGTCCTGGTGATACATTTTTATATAATCCGGATCATTTTAAAAGAAATTTATCTTTTTAATAATAAAAAATATAATTAATGGAAAAATTAAATCGGTTAAAAAAACAAAACAATGAAGATTTATTTAGCTAGCAGTTGGGAAAATAAATACCAACCTCACATTGTAGGTTTGTTAAGATGTTATGGACACGAAGTTTACGATTTTAGAAATCCAAATGATAAAGACGATGGTTTTTCATGGTCTGATATAGATCCCAATTGGGAAAAATGGAGTTTTGATAATTTTAAAAATGCATTGAATCATCCTATAGCTGTAAATGGATTTAATAAAGATTTTGATGCCATGAAATGGGCTGATTGTTGCGTTTTATTATTGCCATCTGGTCGTTCTGCACATACCGAAGCTGGATTTATGAAAGGAGCAGGTAAGAAAGTCATAGTCTGTATTCCTCAATTTGAAATCTCTGAATTAATGTATAAAATATATGATGAAATTGTATCCAACCCAATAGACTTAATACATTCATTAAACAAGTTGAAAATTTAACTTTTTTGACACATAAAAAAACGATAAAAACACGTAAAAATTAGCATAATTTGCACAAAATGATATTTATGAATCAAGAAATAAAATCGATTCTTAAAAATGATACGATTAATTATAAGATATTTTTATATCCATCAAGGATAAATACTAATGTATGTTTTGTATTTGAGGAAGAAAATCAAGATCATCACATTATTATTGACCGGGAAGATGTGCTTACATATAATGAAGCTGTCGGTTTTTTTTCAGAGGATTATGAAATTCTTAAAAAACATCCTGGACCATATAAACCATATAAATATTGTATATCAATTTTAAAAGATAATATCGATGGAAATAAAGAACATACATAAACATGCAGGGTGGTATGCATCTTATATGAATGCCAATGATGGAGGTAATGATGCACAGGGTGAAGCTTTAATAAAATGCCAAATAAAGAAGATAAAACAGCTAACCGAACTTATGGATAATATTAAAGGAGAAATCGAACTTGCAGAGCAACCACAAGAATACCATGAAAAAACTGTTTTAGCTTCGATTAAAGCACTAATTGATCAGACAGGAGAAGTTGAGCACAAAAGTGGGTATTTTAAGTGGGTAGGCTAATGCACTACAAACTATGTTATAAATCTGCCGGAAATGGAATTAAAACAATGGATAAAGATAAATTAGAGGCAATGATTAAATTAGGCATTGCGGCGTCAAAAGCAGGAGAAAAATTAAGAAAAGTAATGTTATCAATGAGGAATGTGCAACGATGCAATCAATCTCATAGCGAATCGAAGTAAATAAAATTATAAATTATGAAACGAGAACAAATTGAAGTTATTGAAATAGCTGATAAAGATGCTCTTTTAATTAAATCAAACGTATTGAACACTTATAATAAAATATATTTATTAAATGGAGAAGCTATTAGTGAAATGGTTTTAAAAAACGATTTTATAATGTTTAAAAGCGACAAATTACAATCGCTTAGTAAGTCTAAAGAATTAATTCACTATAAAAATGGTGAAAATATAATGGATGTTGAAACATATAAATCTAAACCAACTTACTATGATGATGATTCTACAGACGAACAAACGTTAAGAGCTATTGCAAATAAAAAAGAATTAAACGGATATGAAGCGATATATAAAGAACCTGGGCCTACTGATATTGAATTTAAAATAGTAGGAGCAATAATTGATACAGAGTCTAAGTTTATAACAACTACTATATATGGCAGATATAGCAATAAAGAAGTTACTTTCTCAACAGAGGCAAGAAGTATTGCTATTGATGAATACCGAAAGTTAAGTGAGAAATATTCGGAACACGGTAGGTTTCAGAAGCCAGACAGAAATAACCTTCGTTTTGTACAAATAAATGGAAGTTATGCATTTGGCGATAGTAAGCCTTTTGGTGATAGAAGCTATTGGAAAACATTTACTTCTTTAGAAGAAGCTAAAAAAGAGGAAGAATGGGCAAGAAAAGAGGTTAGAGCTATTGTAGAAAGATATATTTTTGATAAAGACATAACAACAACAAAAAAGTTACAGATATTAGATAACTTAAAACTAATTAGAAAATTAAGAACGTTAAAGAGTAAAGATGACTCTATAGATGTATTAATAAAAGATTTAGCTGATTACTTAAAATATACAAAATAACTATGAACACGGATAACATAAACCCACTTATGGGAGATATAATAAAAGCGCATAGCGAGCCAGTAAAAGAATTACAACATCACAAAGATACAACAGTTGGATTATGGGCTTTCGACTGCAACCCAAAAGAGTTAATTCGAATATTTGTTAATAGTCAAAGTGATGCGTGTAGTTTATTTACAGAAGACCTAGATAGGTTAATTGAAGATTGGATAAGGTTTTGTAATGATGAAAACAAAGTAGAGAGTCCATTTTTTCAAATAAAATAAAATCAACATGTATTACGATGAAATTAAAATGGATTTTACGCATGTAAAAAGTTTAAGCGTAAAGCAAATAGGACACAATAAAGAACATAACGTTCTTGGCGTAGAAATGAACAACGATGCCGTTTATTATTATTTAGATGTTACAAGAGATATATTTCAGATAATGATTAAACAAACAGCTATTGGTAGTTGGATGCATCGGAATATTAGAGGGAAATATAGATATATAAGGATTAGGTAATATGGAAAAATTTATAATATTAAAAATGCAAGCTGAAGAATAGCTTACATCAAAAAATCCAATTTATTCAGTTGAAGATGCGGTTAAGAAATTTCAATTCCACCATAGTTCGATTAAGAGAGCACATACGACGAAACGAGCTACAAACGCAAGCATGGCTTATATACCATGTTGTAGTTTCGTTTTAATGAACTACAACGTTGAGCGTAAGAATAGTAGCGGATTATTAACCACTAAATTTGATTAAATGAGCGAATGTGAAAAAATAAAAAAAGGGGAGGGCATTAATTTTTTTAATGTAGATAACATTGAATTTATGAAAGCTACTCCAAATAACTTTTACGACTTGGCGATAGTAGACCCACCATATGGACTTGATTTAGCTAATATGAATATGGGTGTAGGAAATACGCCAAAAGCAAGTAAGATAGAAAACAGAAAGTGGCAACCTAAAGACTGGGATAAAAACACCCCGACAAAAGAATATTTTGAGCAGTTATTTAGAGTAAGCAAGAATCAAATTATTTGGGGGGGCAACTATTTTGATTTACCTATTTGCAGAAAGTTTATAATTTGGGATAAAGAAGTACCAGAAGGATTAAGTTTTTCAGATTGCGAATATGCTTGGACTTCTTTTTCAGGAGCAAATAAAATGTGTCGATATAGTGCATATAAAAATAAATCAGAGAAATTCCATCCGACACAAAAACCACCACACTTATACCAATGGACTTTGCAAAATCATGCAAAAAAAGGATGGAAGATACTCGATACACACGGAGGAAGTGGAAGCATTGCTATTGCTTGCCACGATGAAAAGTTTGATATTGATATTTGCGAAATAGATACGGAATACTTTGAATTAAGCACTAAACGATATGAGCTGCACAAACGCCAACTCCAATTGTTTTGAAAAAACAAAAGCGGGCTGGCTTTTTATTTTTGTTTTAAACGTTTCTAATGGGATTCCTGCCTCTCGAACATCTCTTGCTGCTCTTAGGGGGTGGCTATATCCATAAGTTTTTTCTAAATCTTCAGTAGAAATGAATCCGTGTTTAAGAATGTGGTCAATTACTATTTTTGCCCTCTTGTTTGTTATTGATTTTGCAAGTTTTAAAAAATCCTTTGGGTACTTCTTTTTCATAAATTATCAAATAATGTCGGTTGCATAGTTAATGTTTGCTGTTTTTTCTCAAAATCAATGTTTTGGACAATGTTATCCGAAATGTACAGAGCCTCATAAGTCCTTTGATTTCTATTGTGTAATGTAGCTATTGATGACCGACCTGCATCAATCTCTATTTTATGTAAATTTAATTTTTCAGGAAGTTCCTCTCCGTATGTCTTATCTCCTGTCCTTCCATCGTAGCTTAAAATGAATGGAATATTTCTTTCGTTTAATTTATGCAAAGAAATAATAAAATTTTCTCTACTTAAATTTTCTAAATATCTAAAGCCTCCATTCTTCGCCGTTCCTTGATAAGGCGGGTCCATATAAACTAAATCTCTTGGGGTTGCCATTTCCAAAATTTTCTCATAATCCATTGAGTAAAATGTTGATTTTCCCTTTAATAGATTTGAGACATTCATTATGTCATATCGCATATTTTCAGGTCTTCTCCCTTTTCGTCGTTTATCTGGACTTTGGTTAAAATTTCCGTCGGCATTGTACCTTACTGCAGCCTTTACACATTTTGCAAGCAAAAACAATAAGTATTTAGGTTCTTGAGTTTTATTAAATTCCTCTCTTATCTGATAATAATATTCTTCTTCGTTCCCAAGCTGACCAGTCCAAATTTCATGATAATCAGCAACTATTTTTTCGGGACTATTTACTATTTTTTGCCACAGTCCAATTAAAGGTTCGTTAATGTCATTTACAATAAAACTGTCTGCTTTAAAATAAAAAGCAGATGAGATTGTCATTGCAGCCGAACCAGCAAAAGGCTCAATTAATCTGTCAATTTGCTTAGGAAAAAATCGCATAATTTCATTAGCAATATTCCTTTTGCTTCCTTGATATGGTATTGGATGTGGAATTTTCATATAAAATCATTTTTTACAAAATTACTCATTAATTGTCATGCTTTCAATTTTAGCACACGGTTTTTCTTAAATGGGGCATAACTAGTGTATATGTGCACCATCTTCAACCCCAGAAAAACCGTTAAAATAAATTACAAAACATGACAGTATATAAACAATTGATTATTAATTCAAAAGGTACTGTGAAACGTTCTGTAAAAGACGGAATTTTGTTGCGATG
>Ga0126343_10000018_pt1 | contig 50824 bp, 40 predicted proteins | sample Cyp2metagenome_FD_92531 | JGI IMG/M metagenome (GOLD analysis project Ga0126343, IMG submission 92531) | Coral microbial communities from Lord Howe Island, Old Settlement Bay, Australia - Cyphastrea 2 metagenome | ecosystem: Host-associated > Invertebrates > Cnidaria > Coral ...
ACGTCCTTCGACAGGCTCAGGATGAACGTCCTTCGACAGGCTCAGGATGAACGTCCTTCGACAGGCTCAGGATGAACGTCCTTCGACAGGCTCAGGATGAACGGAATGTGGTGGTATTTTTGTATCCACCATTACCCTAAGTGCCGATTCGGGGCTGAATAGATTTACAGATTTACATAAGCCATCAGGAGGAGGGGCCTTCTGGTGGCTTTGAGGTATTAAGATGTCAGAAATGATCGATTCAGCCTTCGATCACACCAATGCCGCGGCCATTGAGCCAACGGCGGTCAAGGTGAATTTGCTGGGGCTGTCCCGCCAGAAGATGGCGGAATTTTTTCTCAGTATTGGTGAGAAAAAATTCCGCGCCGAGCAGGTGTTGAAATGGATTCACCACCATCGGGTAGACGACTTTGATCAGATGACCAATGTCAGCAAGTCATTGCGTGAGCGCCTTAAGGCCATCGCCGAAATTCGTGGGCCAGAGGTGGTCAGCAGCCACTTTTCTGCCGATGGCACCTGCAAATGGGTGGTGCGCGTGGCCAGTGGCAGCTGTGTCGAGACGGTGTTTATCCCCGAAAATGGCCGAGGCACGTTGTGTGTCTCTTCCCAGGCCGGTTGCTCCCTTGATTGCAGCTTTTGTTCCACCGGCAAGCAAGGGTTTAACTCCGACCTGACCGTGGCAGAAATTATCGGCCAGGTCTGGATCGCCGCCCGCCACTTTAACAATGTGCCCGCCAAAATGGATCGCTCCATTACCAATGTGGTGATGATGGGCATGGGCGAACCGCTGATGAATTTCGATAATGTGGTTGATGCCATGAACCTGATGATGGATGATCTGGGTTATGGGTTATCCAAACGACGGGTGACGTTGAGTACATCAGGTGTTGTGCCAGCGCTGAAAAAGTTGAGCGAGGTGACCAATGTCTCGCTGGCGGTGTCATTGCATGCGCCCAACAATGAATTGCGCAATCAGCTGGTGCCCATCAACAGGAAGTACCCACTCGATCAGTTGCTCGATGCCATCCATTATTATATGAACCGTTTGACGGACTCCAAACGGGTGGTTACGATCGAATATACATTGCTCAGCGGTATTAATGATCAGCTTGAGCATGCGCTGCAGCTGGCAGCGTTGTTACACGATGTGCCCTGTAAGATCAATCTGATTCCTTTCAATCCGTTCCCTCATTCCGGGTATGAAAGACCAAGCAATAATGCAGTACGACGTTTTCAGGAAAGTTTGCAGCAGGCAGGCTTTAATGTCACCGTGAGAAAAACCCGGGGTGACGATATCGATGCGGCGTGCGGTCAACTGGTGGGGAGTGTCATGGATAAAACCCGACGCAGTGAACGCTACGTTTCGGCGCGCATAGCCGCTCAACAGATTTAAGGTTTCACAAGTAATCATGGGGATTAGCATGGGAGCCAGATCCGTTGTATTACTGTTTTGTGCATCATTAATTACCGGCTGCGTCACCTCTGACCGTCGGCTGGTGGATGAAAACCGGGCCGTGCTGGATTACATCAATCTGGCCAGAGGCTATCTTCAGGAAGGTTATTCAGAACGGGCGATCAAGCCGTTGCAGCGAGCGCTGGAGATTGAGCCCAACTCTGCCAGTGTGCACGGCATGCTGGGCATGGCTTATCAGCGGTTGGGTGAGAACCGGCTGGCGGAGAAAGCATTCACCCGGGCACTGGCCATTGATGCCGGTGCCTCGGATGTGCGCAACAATTTTGGTGCGTTTCTGTTTGCCAACGAGCGCTACCAGGATGCTTACCGGCAGTTCGAGCTGGCAGCGCAGGATGTCTCCTATCCCCGGCGCAGTCGCACGTTTGAAAATATGGGCATCGTTGCCCTGCGTCTCGGGGATGTCTCCGGGGCAAAAGAACATTTTACCCGGGCATTGCGCCTGAACAGCAATTTGCCCAAGGCCAATCTTGAGCTGGCCGCGCTCTATCAGCAAGAGGGCGACCTGTTCAAGAGTTGGCAGCATTATCAGGCTTTTGAAGACGTTGCGGAACATACCCCCCGCAGCCTGCTGATGGGCATCGAGTTGGCCACAGCCAACGGCGCCCGGGGTGAGGCAGAGCGTTACCTGTCAAGGCTGAAAAAGTTGTATCCGGGCTCTTCGGAGCTGCAGCAATATCGGAGTCGATTGGGTTATGAGTGATCAGGAAACTGGGCAGGAAGAGCCGGTTCAAAAGATTTCTCCAGGCGCTGTACTGGCCAGTGCCCGCAGTAGTCAGGGGCTTTCGGTGGCGGAGGTGGCAGAGCACCTCAAGATCACCGAAAGCTATGTCAGGGCCATTGAGCAGAGCGCATTTGATCACTTGCCTCAAGCGGCCTTTGTGCGTGGTTACATCAGGAACTACGCCAAAATGGTTGGCTTGAACGGTCAGCGCCTGGTTGATGATTTTGATGAGTTTACCGGCAACAGCAGTCTCGAAGCGCCTCAGCTGCAAGGTGGGCGCAAGGTGAAGCCGCTGCGTGCTCACAGCTTTCCTTCCCCGGTTCATGGGTTTGCCCTGGTGCTGGTGGTCTCTCTGGCCGGGCTGAGTTACTTCCTCTGGAATCATTGGCTCAGCGTGGAGCCGGTAACGTCAGTGGTGGTTGCTGAGGAGGTGTTGGTGTCTGACCCGGTGGTCGTTGATGGTGACGATACTCCGATACTGCTGGCAGTTCCGGCTGAGCTTGATGAGGCTACGCCGGATGAAGCGTCCGCAGTGGTGATTGAGAGTGATCTTGAGGTGGTGGATGCCGATGCCGACGCTGAGGTCATCACCCCTGAACAACTGACCAAAACCTTGCTGATTGCTTTTTCCCAGGAGTGCTGGGTAGAAATCCGCGATGCCAATGATGTCGTCCTGGTGTCGGCCCTGCAACACGCCGGCTCTTCCATCGATATGGAAGTACAACCGCCGGTCAGCGTGCGTTTTGGTAATGCCCGTGGCGTGGCTAGCATCCTCTTTGATGGTGAGCTGATCAGTCGGCCGAATGCCAGTGTTGCCAATATTGAGCTGGCCAGCAGCGAGCAGGGTTGAGTCACCCCGAAATTCCCCCCGCGGTCTTTCCCAGCGCTGTCGTCAGGGCCGTTGCGGCAGTGGTCGCGGGATTGTCACGCGCAGGCCTTAACGGTTATAGTTGCCCCCATTTTGTAATGAAGGCAGTCGGCGTTGGCCCTGTTTTTCACAGACGGATAATCGGGCACACTCATCCCTTCTGAGCAAGCGGTGTTGGGCAAAAACTTCAGATTAAAAGGCATTTGAACTTGAGCAAGCAGCTTCAAGCCATTCGCGGCATGAATGATATTCTGCCGGAACAAACACCGGTGTGGCAGTACCTGGAACAGCAGGTGCGTGCCGTGCTGACCACGTATGGTTACCAGGAAGTCCGTGTTCCCGTTGTGGAACACTCCGCACTGTTCAGCCGGGGTATTGGCTCCGGGACCGACATTGTGGAAAAAGAGATGTACACCTTTGACGATCGCAATGGTGAAAAACTCTCCCTGCGCCCGGAAGCGACTGCCGGTGTGGTTCGTGCGGGCATTGAACACGGCCTGTTCTATAACCAGGTGCAGCGCTTGTGGACCTTTGGCCCGATGTTCCGTTATGAGCGACCACAAAAAGGCCGCTATCGCCAGTTTCACCAAATCAGCGTGGAAGCGTACGGCATGAACGGGCCGGATATTGACGCGGAAATGATCATGATGACGGCGCGGTTCTGGCAGCGACTGGGCTTGTCAGAACACGTGACGCTGGAGTTGAATACCCTGGGCACGCTTGAGGCGCGCAGTCGTTATCGTGCGGCTTTGGTCGCCTATCTCAGCGATTATGAGGCCGAGCTGGACGAAGACAGCCGTCGTCGTCTGACCATCAACCCCCTGCGAATCCTTGACAGCAAAGACCCCAATACCCGCAAAATCGTCGCCGGTGCGCCGGCGTTGGCGGACTACCTGGATGATGAGTCCCGGGCGCACTTTGCCCAACTGCGGCAGATACTGGACGATGCCGGCATCGCTTACCAGGTCAACCCGACGCTGGTACGTGGGCTGGATTATTATGGCAAAACCGTCTTTGAATGGGTAACCCAGTCTCTGGGTGCCCAGGGTACGGTGTGCGCCGGTGGTCGCTACGATACGCTGGTAGAGCTGCTGGGCGGCAAACCGGCACCGGCGGTGGGTTTTGCCATGGGCATTGAGCGCCTGGTGCTGATGCTGGAAACTCTGCAGTTGGTCCCGGAACACGTTTCCAACCGGGTGGATGCCGCGGTGGTGGCGGTGGGCGATGGTGTGCTCCATAAGGTGTTGCCGGTGGTAGAGCGCTTGCGCGATGCGCTGCCAACGCTGAAAATTCTTACCAATTGCGGTGGCGGTGGCTTCAAGGCACAGATGAAGCGAGCGGATCGCAGCGGCGCTGCCTATGCTCTGATTCTGGGCGAAGATGAACTTGCTGCCGGTATGGTGACCATCAAACCATTGCGCACCAGTGATGAACAGCAGCAAGTGCCGCTGGCGGATGTGGCCAGATTTCTTCAGGCGCAGTGAGCCGGTGCTGCCCATTGCCGGCTTATTGAGCCTCTCAGACAGCGGTGTTGATGACTTTCAGAAAGTCAGGAGTAAAGGATGAGTTACCAATCTGATGAAGAGCAGGTTGAGCTGCTTAAAAATCTATGGAAAGACTACGGCCAGCCGGTCATTCTGGGCATCGCGCTGACGCTGGCGGCGGTGTCCGGTTATCAGTACTGGCAGAAGACGCAGCAACAGGAGGTCGCTTCGGCGTCCATGTTGTATCAGAATTTGCTCGGTGCCGTTGATCCGGTCCTGAGTGGACGCTCCGCCATGACGGCAGAGCAGCGAGCGACGATGGAGCATGTGGTTGCCACTTTGCAAAAAGACCATGCCGACAGTCAGTACGCGACGTTTGCCACTCTGTTCCAGGCGCAGCAGCAGGTGCTGGCGAATGAGCTTGCTGCGGCCCGGACTTCTCTGGAATGGGTTCTGGCCCACAAGCCGTCGCCAGAAATGCAGATCATGGCCACGGCGCGCCTGGGCAGAGTGTTGCTCAGCGAGTCTGTTGATAACAGCCAGCAGGTGTTGGACAGCCTCAATGCGTTGCCGGCCAGTAACGCTTACCTGACCACCGTTGAGGCGGTCAAGGGCGATGCTTACCTGGCCCTTGGGGATCGCCAGCAGGCCAGGGCGGCCTACCGCAAGGCCATTGATGCAGCGCAGGCCAACGGCATGAGCCGGCCGATTTTGCAGCTTAAACTGGACGATCTGGCAGCGCTGGACAGCGCTGAGCAGTCACCAACTCAAGAGGGGTGAGCATGATGACGAGATTGTTCCGGGGAGGGGTGACACTGCTGTTGGCATTCAGCCTGACGGCGTGCAGCATTTTTTCCTCCGACGATGTGGAGATAAAAACGCCCAAACGGCTTGAGCCGCTGGCCGATGAGCAGGTCAGGCTGGTTGAAGTGTGGTCCAGGTCGGTTGGTAAAGGCGCAGGCACCAGTTTTGAGAGTCTGAAGCCGGCCGCAGACGGCGATTTTGTTTTTGTTACCGGTGCCAATGGCGAGGTGTCTGCTCTGGCCCGTGACACCGGCGATGTGGTCTGGCGCAAAAAACTGGATGTTACCGTGGGCGGTGGCGTCAGCGCCAATGCCGGCATGGTTCTGCTGGGTACGCTCAATGGTGAGGTGATTGCCCTGAACCAGGAGAACGGTGAAGAGCTGTGGCGCAGCCGGGTCAGCAGCGAAATACTCAGCGCCCCCGTGACCGATGGCCAGTACGTTGCTGTGCAGAGTATTGATGACCGTCTGACCGTGTTCAATGCGCAAACCGGCGGCTATCTGTGGCGTCAGGATACGTTGCAGCCACCATTGACGCTGCGCGGTTCGGCCTCGCCCCTGCTGTTCACTGAGGCGGTGTTCGCCGGTTTTGCCAATGGCGAGGCAAAAGCCTTCCGGCTGCAAAACGGCGCGCCATTGTGGAGTGCGCGTATTGTCGTGCCCAAGGGCAGGACTGAGTTGGAGCGCATGGTGGATGTTCGCGGCACGCCCCTGATCGTCGGCGATACCATCTATTTCACCAGTTTTCAGGGCAATGTCTCCGCGCTGGAGCTGTACAGCGGACGCGTGCGTTGGACCAGGGAGCTGTCCAGTTTTGAATCCATGGCTGACGGGTTTGGCTCGATCTATGCGACCAGCGCCGACAGTTATGTCAGCTCCATTGATCAGCGCAGCGGTGCGTCGAACTGGCGTCAGCAGGACTTTGAGTTCCGTCAGTTGTCGGCACCGGCCACATTCAGCAGCTATCTGGTGGTTGGTGACGGGGAGGGGTATCTCCATGTGTTGTCCCAGGTGGATGGCAGTCAGATTGGTCGCCGCAAGGTTGCCTCTGCGGCCATCAAGGCCCAGCCTGTGGTGGATATTGACCTGATTCTGGTGATGACGGCTGATGGTGAGCTGGTCGCTCTGAAAGAAGAAGCTACTGAGTCAGAAGACAGCTAAGGGTGATGGTGGATACAAAAGTACCACCACAATCCTGAGCCTGTCGAAGGATGCGGGCAGCACACTTCGACAGGCTCAGTGTGAACGGTGGTACGGATCTGTTTACTACTCCCCTAAGGGTTGTCAGCGGGTAAAACATTGTCGGGCTGGGCCTTTATCGGGCTCGGCCCGTTTTCGATTCTGGTCAGGCGGCACAGGCCGCATTGGCGCGATGTGAGTTTTGGTAGATTGTATGGTTCCTGTAATTGCCCTGGTGGGGCGGCCAAATGTGGGCAAGTCCACCCTGTTTAACCGGTTGACCCGATCGCGGGATGCGTTGGTCGCCAATGTGGCTGGTCTGACCCGGGATCGCAAATACGGTGAGGGCAAAATTGGCTCGCACCCTTACATTGTGGTGGATACCGGCGGTATTTCCGGCGATGAGGAAGGCATTGATTCGGCCATGGCTGAACAATCCCTGGCCGCCATTGAGGAGGCGGATGTTGTCTTGTTCCTGGTGGACGCCAGGGCCGGTTTGACCGCCGCTGACGAGATGATTGCCCTGCACTTGCGCAAACAAGGCAAGGCGTACCACCTGGTGTTGAACAAGGTGGACCGGGTGGATGCCGAGCAGGCAGAAACCGATTTTGCTTCTTTGGGTATGGGCGAGGCTTACCACATTGCTGCCGTGCACGGCCGTGGTGTCAGCAGCATGATCAATGACGTGTTGCAAGGGTGCACCGATGGTGAGCCGGAGCTGCCTGATGATGAATCCCTGGTGAAACCCCGTGGCATCAAAATCGGTATTGTCGGTCGTCCGAATGTGGGCAAGTCCACACTGGTGAATCGCCTGCTGGGTGAGGAGCGGGTGGTGGTTTATGACCAGGCTGGCACCACACGGGACAGTGTTTACATTCCCTATGAGCGTTTTGGTCAGGACTATACGCTGATTGATACCGCCGGTGTGCGCCGCCGTGGCAAGGTGTCGGAAGCCATTGAAAAGTTTTCGGTCATCAAGACGCTGCAAGCCATTGAAGACGCCAATGTGGTGGTGCTGGTGCTGGATGCCCGGGAAGGGATTGTTGAGCAAGACTTGCACCTGCTGGGCTTTGTGCTGGATGCCGGCCGGGCTGTGGTTATCGCCCTGAACAAGTGGGATGGCATGGAGCAGGAGCAGAAAAACCGGGTCAAGGAAGAATTGAAGCGGCGTCTCGGATTTATTAACTACGCCCGTATTCACACCATTTCGGCCAAGCACGGCACCGGCGTCGGTCACCTTTATGACTCCATAGAAGAAGCTTACGAGGCGGCAACCAGCAAGCTCTCCACCAACCGGTTGACCCGTATTCTGGAAGATGCCGTCAAGGAGCATCAGCCCCCCATGGTGAATAACCGCCGGATCAAGCTGCGCTATTGCCATGCCGGTGCCATGAATCCGCCAACCATTATCATTCACGGTAACCAGACCGACCGTGTGCCGGCTGCCTATCGCCGTTACCTGGAAAACACCTTCCGCAAGGTGTTGAAGATTATGGGGACGCCGATCCGCATTGAGTTCCGCTCCGGCGATAACCCTTATGCCGAAACCAAAGAGGCGGACCAGCGTCAAGTACACCGCAAGCGTCGCATTGATAAGTCAGCGCAATTTGCCAAAGACAAGCGCAAACCAAAGCGCTAGGCTGTTGCCAAAACCTTGGGAGAGCGTCATGAAAAACAATCTGTTCGCGCATATTCCTGCCCGGATGCCCGATGAGTTGATGGAAACGTTGCACGAGGCGGGTGACGTCAAAATTGAGCGGATTGTCTCCCGGGGGCACACAACCCCTGAAGGTCACTGGTACGAGCAGTCGTGGGATGAGTGGGTGGTTCTACTCAGTGGCTCCGCTGTGCTGGCGTTTGATCAGGGCAGGGCGCCGGTGACGTTGCAGCCCGGCGACTATGTGCTGTTGCCCGCCGGCTTACGCCACCGGGTGGCGTTCACTGAACCGGATGAGGACAGCGTCTGGCTGGCGGTGCATATCGACAGTGCTACTCGCTGATCTGTTCCACTTTGCAGACGGCTGAGCCTTGGTGAAAGCGTGTGGTGATCCGCTCGCCCGGTTGCAGTTGCTGGCTGTCCCTGATGATGGTGTCGCCGGCAGTGGCGATGGCATAACCCCGGGATAACGTCGCCAGCGGACTGACCGCGTTTAGCTCGCCTGATACTCTTTCCAACGTCAATCGACGTTTTTCCAGATTGTTGACCATCACCTGTACCAGTGTCTGCCTCAGGTGTTCGGTGCTGTTTTTCAGCAACGCCAGTTTGCGCTGTGGATTGTGTTGCCTGACCTGCTCTTTGGCCCGTTCCAGTCGAAAGCGGGCGCGCTCCAGTTGCAAAGTGATAGCTTGATGCAGGCGGATTTCCAGGTCATCCAGACGTTGGTTATTTTCCCGCAGCCGTTCACCGGGATGGCGTAACCGATTCTGTAAGCCTCCCAGCTCGCGCTGGCTTAATTGCAGGCGGTGTTGCATCAGGCTGGTCAGTTTTCTGCTCAGCAGATTGAGCTGGCTCAGCATTGCCTGGCTATCCGGGCTGAGAATCTCGGCGGCCGCTGAGGGGGTTGCTGCCCGGTGGTCGGCGACAAAATCGGCAATGGTAAAGTCAATCTCATGGCCAACAGCGCTGACGATGGGGATGGGGCAGGTGGCGATGGCTCTGGCCACGGCCTCTTCATTGAATGGCCACAAATCTTCCAGTAAGCCGCCACCGCGACCAATAATCAGTACATCAAAATTCCCGGCCTGCTCCGCCATGTGTAAGGCGCGGACCAGCTCATCTTTGGCCTGCGCTCCTTGCACTGAACTGGGAATAACCGTGACCGGTATGGAGGGGAAGCGCCGCTTCAGTATCGTCAGAATGTCGCGAATGGCAGCTCCTGTGGGCGAGGTGATCACGCCAATGTGTTTCGGATGGCTGGGCAGGGATTGTTTGCGGGCTACGTCAAACAGACCTTCTGCGGCCAGTTTCGCTTTCAGCACCTCAAAGGCTTTTTGCAGATCGCCCGTACCGGCTTCGTCCATGTGTTCGACAATCAGCTGGTAATCCCCCCGGCCTTCGTACAGGCTGACCCGTCCGCGTACCAGCAATAGCATACCTTCGGCGGGGACAAACTTAAGAGCCTGGTTGCGATTGCGAAACATGGCGCAGCGAATCTGTGACTGGCGGTCTTTCAGGGTAAAGTACCAGTGGCCGGAGCTGGGGCGGGTCAGTCCGGAGATCTCCCCCTCAACACGGACGTTGTTGAAACTCATCTCCAACAGCCGCCGGGCTTTGCCGTTCAGCTCAGTGACTGACAGCGGTTGGTTGGGTTGTGCGTCGATGGTGGGATGCATGACTGAAGCCTGGTGGACGGTAACCTGTGGCCCCCTAGTTTGCCTGAATAAGTGGTTTGGCTGAAGTTGTAATATGCAGTACACTTGACCGAATTTTTTTCCCATAAACTCTTGGTAACAGGCGATGCTGAGAATTGCACAAGATGCGCTTACTTTCGATGATGTCCTCCTCCTTCCCGGCTACTCCGAAGTCCTTCCTAAAGATGTTTCACTGAAAACAAAGTTGACCCGCGATATTGAGCTGAATATCCCCGTGATTTCTGCGGCCATGGATACGGTCACCGAATCCTCCCTGGCCATAGCCATGGCCCAGGAAGGCGGTATTGGCATTATCCACAAGAATATGACCATTGAGGAGCAGGCGACAGAAGTTCGCAAGGTGAAAAAACACGAAAGTGGCGTGGTTAAGGACCCGATCACCATCGATGCCAGTGCCACTGTCCGCGATCTGTTGGAATTGACCTCCCGTCATAATATTTCCGGGGTGCCCGTGCTCTCTGGCAGCGATCTGGTGGGCATTGTGACCAGTCGTGATGTGCGCTTTGTTTCCCGTCTGGACAAGACCGTGTCTGAAATCATGACGCAAAAGGATCGTCTGGTGACGGTCAAGGAAGGCACTGATCCGGAAACTGTGCGCAAACTGCTGCATCAACACCGCATCGAAAAAGTGCTGGTGGTGGATGATCAGTTCAATCTGACCGGCATGATGACGGTCAAAGACATCAAAAAAGCCCAGCAATACCCCAACGCCTCCAAAGATTCTCAGGGGCAACTGCTGGTGGGCGCTGCGGTGGGTACCGGTCCGGAAACGCCTGCCCGGGTAGCAGCCCTGGTGGCTGCCGGTGTGGATGTAGTGATTGTTGATACTGCCCACGGGCACTCTCGCGGGGTTATCGAGCGGGTCAGGTGGGTCAAGGAGCGCTATCCGCAGGTGCAGGTGATTGGCGGCAATATCGCCACCGCTGAGGCCGGCCTGGCGCTGGTGGCTGCTGGTGCTGATGGCGTTAAAGTGGGCATTGGGCCGGGCTCCATCTGTACCACGCGCATCGTGACCGGCATTGGTGTGCCGCAAATCAGTGCCGTGGCCAATGTGGTCGAAGCGTTAAAAGGCACAGGTGTTCCGGTGGTTGCCGATGGTGGCATTCGCTTCTCCGGTGATCTGGCCAAGGCGATTGTGGCCGGTGCCAGTACCGTGATGCTGGGCAGTATGCTGGCTGGCACCGAAGAAGCACCGGGCGAAGTGGAGCTGTATCAGGGGCGCAGTTACAAAGCCTATCGGGGTATGGGTTCACTCGGTGCCATGTCCCAGGCGTCCGGCTCCAGCGACCGCTACTTCCAGAGTACTGATGCCGGTGCTGAGAAGCTGGTGCCCGAGGGTATTGAAGGTCGTGTGCCGTATAAAGGGCCACTGCACGCCATTATCCATCAGATGGTGGGCGGTCTGCGTGCTGCCATGGGTTATACCGGTTCGGCGGATATTGACACCATGCGCACCCAGCCGCAATTTGTGCGGGTGACCAATGCCGGCATGGCAGAGTCCCACGTGCATGATGTGACCATCACCAAAGAAGCGCCGAACTACCGGGTGGGTTAACACTGTCGTTTGGTGCGGTAGCAATTTTTGGCCGGGCAGGAATGACATCTGACCCGGCTTGTTTTTTTCAGCGGGTTGCACGTCGGCTTGCTGAAGGCAGGATTTAGAGATTCATCATGTCCCAGGATATCCATTCAGATCGTATTCTGATTCTTGATTTTGGTTCCCAGTACACCCAGTTGATTGCCCGGCGCATTCGTGAGATTGGCGTTTATTGTGAGCTGCATCCCTTTGATATGAGCGCGCAAGCCATTAGCCAGTTTAAGCCCAAGGCCATTATTCTCTCTGGTGGCCCGGAATCGGTGACCGGCGTTGATTCTCCCCGGGTGGCTGATGCGGTGTTTCATATGGGCGTTCCTCTGCTGGGCATCTGTTATGGCATGCAGACCATGGCTGAGCAGCTCGGTGGTAAAGTCAGCACCTCCGACCTGCGCGAGTTTGGCTATGCTCAGGTGCAGCTTGAAGAACCGGTGCGGTTGTTTGCCGGTATCGAGGATCATGTCTGTGACGGTGGTCGTTTGAGTCTGGATGTGTGGATGAGCCACGGCGACAAGGTGACCACCTTGCCCGCTGGTTTTGTGGCAGCGGCCTCCACGCCTTCATGCCCGCTGGCGGCCATGGCCTGTGAGGAAAAGCAGTTTTACGGCGTGCAGTTCCACCCGGAAGTGACTCACACCACTCAGGGGTTACGAATTCTGGAGCGCTTTGTGGTGGAGATTGCCGGCTGTCAGAAGCTGTGGACACCGGGCAAGATTATCGACGATGCCATTGCCCGGGTGCGTGCCCAGGTTGGCGATCAGCAGGTGTTGCTCGGTCTTTCTGGCGGGGTGGACTCCAGTGTGGTGGCGGCTCTGCTGCATAAGGCCATTGGTGATCAGCTAGTCTGTGTGTTTGTCGATAACGGGCTGTTGCGTCTGCATGAAGGCGATCAGGTTATGGCCATGTTTGCCCAGAACATGGGCGTGCGGGTTATTCGTGCCGACGCTGAAGAGTTGTTCCTGAACCGGCTGAAAGGCGTGCAGGACCCGGAGGCGAAACGCAAAATCATTGGTAACACGTTTATCGAGGTGTTTGATGAGCACGCCAGCGCCCTGAACAATATCGCCTTTCTGGCTCAGGGCACCATCTATCCGGATGTGATTGAGTCGGCTGGTGCAGAAACCGGCAAGGCCCACGTGATCAAGTCGCACCACAATGTGGGCGGTCTGCCGGAAGATATGAAGATGTCGCTGGTGGAGCCGCTGCGGGAACTGTTCAAGGATGAGGTGCGTGCCATCGGCCTGGAGTTGGGGCTGCCTTACGATATGGTCTATCGCCACCCGTTCCCGGGGCCGGGCCTTGGGGTACGCATTCTGGGCGAGGTGCGCCGGGAGTACGCTGAGATCTTGCGCCGGGCCGATGCCATCTTTATCGAAGAGCTGCGCAGGGCGGACTGGTATCACAAAACCAGCCAGGCGTTTGCGGTGTTTTTGCCGGTCAAGTCGGTCGGTGTGGTGGGCGATGGTCGTCGCTATGAGTACGTCATTGCCCTGCGGGCGGTGGAGACGGTGGATTTTATGACCGCCCGTTGGGCGCATCTGCCCTATGAGCTGTTGGAGACGGTGTCTAACCGGATTATCAATGAGATTGAGCACGTCTCTCGCGTGACTTATGACGTTTCCAGTAAGCCACCGGCCACGATTGAGTGGGAGTGATGGTTTTGTTATAAAAAATCATTGCTTTTATTCTTACCTCGGGTTTTTTAATGAAAACTTGTGGTGCATAATTCGCTGATTCAGGTGTGGCGTGGTCGCGAGCCGCGCTCCTGCCTGCGATCTTCTTCACAAGTTAGAGGTGCGCTGTTTATCAGTATGTCGGAATAGGGTGACGTCCGTGGTCCGGCAAAAAGGAAATGGTGCCGAAGTGGGTCTGGCCGTCAGCCAGCCTTGCTGGTGGTGTATCGAACAGTTGTATCACTGTCACAGTTCGTTACTGTGGAGCGCTAACGGGTATTGTGGGGCATACACAAGCGGTCTTCTTGTTGTGTGCCCGTTAAGCACACTCGCCTCCCACCCTAATGACTAATAGTCAACTTGCCCAATTTACAATGGAATTTTCCGGTGCGCGTGAGTAAAACGAGATCAGTCTTATGGAATTGACCTTTTTCAGTAATTCGCCGTTATCCCTGCTGGCTCCTGTTATCGCTATTGTGCTGGCGGTGGTGACCCGAAAAGTACTGTTGTCTCTTGGTGCTGGTATTGTCATCGGAGCGCTTCTGCTCGCGGGTCTGAATCCACTGACTGCCATGCAGCGGGTGTATGATGGTTTCGTCGGCGTTTTCTGGCGTGGGGCACCTAACTTAAGCAACATTTACATTTTGTTGTTTTTGCTGATGCTGGGCATTATTACCAGCCTGATCAGCGTCTCCGGTGGGGCCAGAGCCTTTGGCGAGTGGGCTCGGCAACGGGTTAAAACGCGAACAGGTGCGCAGCTGCTGACCGTTTTTCTGGGCATAGTGATTTTTATTGATGACTATTTCAACAGTCTGGCCGTGGGCAGCATCAGCAGGCCGTTGACCGACCGTCACCGGATTTCCCGGGCCAAACTGGCTTATCTGATTGACTCCACCGCCGCTCCGGTTTGTGTTCTGATGCCGATCTCCAGCTGGGGTGCTTACATCATCGCCATTATTGGGACGATGTTGCTTTCTCAGGGTTATCAGGACAGCCCGGTGTTGTTATTTCTTAGCATGATTCCCATGAATCTCTATGCCGTTTTTGCCCTGGGGTTGGTGTTTTGCACAGCGGCCATGGATCTTAACGTGGGCCCTATGGCTACCCAGGAAAATGCTGCACTGGGCGGCACTCTGTACGACGTCAGAAAGGGGACGCCACCGGGCGCACCCATGCTTGAGGAGGATGAAAACGGCAAGGTGTCCGACCTGGTGTTGCCGATTCTGGTGCTGGTTATGGCAACGCTGATTGCCATGCTGTGGACCGGTGGTTCAGCAATGCTGGACAATTTTCTGCCTTTTTCCTTGCTTGGCGCGTTCGAACATACAAATGTGACCCTGTCGCTGTTCACTGGTGGGTTGATTGGTCTGCTCTTTACCGGCGTGCGTCTGCTCATCGGCGGTGTCTCCGGCGATCTGTGGCAGAGGGCCGTGGTTGAAGGCAGTAAATCCATGTTGCCTGCCATTTATATTCTGGTCTTTGCCTGGATGCTCACTGGCATCATTGGTGATCTGGGCACGGGTAGCTATCTGGCCAGCCTGATCGACGGGACTATGTCGCCCAGCTATCTGCCCATGATTTTGTTCGTCCTTTCCGGTGCCATGGCCTTTGCCACCGGCACCAGCTGGGGCACCTTTGGCATTATGCTGCCCATCGCTGGTGATATGGGTTTAGCGGCAGATATGAACATGATGTTGCCGATGTTGGCAGCGGTCCTGGCCGGTGCGGTGTTTGGTGATCACTGTTCACCGATCTCGGATACCACCATCCTCTCGTCCACCGGGGCTTGCTGTCATCATATTGACCACGTTAATACCCAGCTCCCTTATGCCTTGAGTATTGCTGCTGTGGCTGCGCTGGGTTACCTGGTGATGGGGATCACTCAGTCAATCGGCGCAGGATTTGCCGCCTCACTGGTGGCATTTGTGATCCTGATTACTGTCATGTGGGTGATTTCCGGTAAATCCCGTCATCGCCGGGTGGTCGGTTAATCTTGCTTCACTATTCTTAACAAGAGGCACGGACGCCCTTACCACCATAAATTGACCAGAGGCATGGATGCTATGAGTTTTGAAAATCTGATGAATGCTTATGCGGCCAGACATCAGCTTGGTGCTCTCGACTTCAGCGATAACGGCTGTCGGCTAATGATTGATGACCGGATTGACGTCACTTGCCTGCAAGCCAACGGGCAGTTTTATGTTTACTGCGATTTTGCCCGTCTGCCCGATGATAATTACCAACGCGAAGCGCTGTTGCTGCGGCTGGTGGAGAAAAACCTGCCATTGTTGGCCAACGAGCGAATCTCCTTGTGCATTGACCCTGACCGGCAGACCCTGGCGATCTACAGTTATGCCCCCATGAGTAGCCTGACGGTCGGTGGTATCGAGGAGTTGATTGCCACTGTTGGTAATAACCACGAACTCTTTTTGCAGTGGGCTGAGCAAAGCAGCGCCCCGGCCCACCCTGCCATGATGATGATGCCCTGACAGTCGATACAACAAGGTATGTCAATGATCAGAGATTTTTGGTATGCCTTCGCATCAGCAGCAGTCAAGGCCCTCCCTGGTATTCGGTTGTTTGCTGACTGCGTCTTCTTCCGGTCAGCAACAACCCTCTGATGATGGTTTTTTACGGGCCATCATTCGTTACAGCCGCTTTGAAGAGATCCATCTGTTTGTTCCCCTGGCCCAGTTAGCGCAAATCAAGTTGCAGTGGGCAAGTTATTGTCAGCGCTATGGCGGTGATAAATTGGTCCGTTTCTTGCCCGCTCACGAAATGCACAAGTATTTTGCTGAAGTGGCTTACCAGGTCTTTCATCACTTTGATCCGTGGATCGGTCATCTGGCGGCACTGCGTGATTCTTGTTGCCGCAAACCATTCCCCGTTACCGGGCGTGCCTGCGGGTTAAGCAGCGATACCACGCTGTCAAAATCCAGAGAGCTGTTATTGTCGCCGCTGCGGCGTTGCGATGCGCTGTTGTGCCACAGCCAGGCGCAGCAGAAAGTGATGATGCGCCTGCTCTCGGCGGCCAGTGCCAGCATTTTTGATCAATTGGGCGTGACCGTTTCCTTCAAGGGGGCGGTGGTCACCATGCCAAACGGGGTTGAGCCTGATGAGTGCACTGGTCACGATGTGCAGACGGTGCGCAAAGCCTTGGGTATCAAGCCAGAGCAGTCCGTTATTTTGACTCCCGGAGATATTTCCCCTGCCTACCGGATGGATTTGCAACCGTTACTGCTGGTGATCAACGATCTCGTGGAAGGTTACGGGCACCGTAATATTCAGTGGGTTATTGCCGGGGCTGGTGATGCGGGCAATCCGGTGGTGCAGGCGTTGCTGAAACAGGCCTATGAGCTGAACCTGGAAAGTTCTGTCCGCTTTGAGCTGGACATTGATGAGCAGCGCATGCGTCAGTGGCTAAGTGCCTGTGACCTGATGCTGACTCTGGCAGACAGTGTGAACGATGGCCCGAACACGCTTTTGCTCGAAGCAATGGCTAATGGTAAAGCCGTGGTCTCATCGAATTGGAGTGGTCATGGCGAGCTGCTGGAAGAGAGCTGCCTGATTGAGACCATGTCGGCCAACATGGATCATCTGGTTCGTCCTGTGGGTACTCTGTTGGCGGATCATGCCCACTTGATGTTGGCCCAGGGCAATGCGGTGAATGTAAGCCAGTGTGCGCAAGCTATTGACCGACTGCTCAGCACCCCGGAGCTTCGTGCAGAAGTGGGGGAGCAGAACCGGCGGAAGGTCGTGAACTCTTACCGCTGGGAGTCAGTTATTGAACAGTACCACCATCTGGTCAACACGTTGGATAAAGACGTTGGCCAAATTCCGGGATCAAACAAGCGGCCAGTGGGATTGCCTTATCACCAGGTATTTCGACACCTTCCATCGCGGCAGTTAGACGACAGCGCAAGACTTATCACCACCGACCGGGGCGTGCGAGTCCTGTTAAAGTCGGAAAAGTTTTATCGCTACGCCGAGATGGATGGCTTGCTAAAACCGGAGTTGATCGATGACATTGCCCGTTATTGCCTCTCCGGTAGCACTGTGGCCACCTTAAAAGCTGAGTTTTCCCATGACCCATCGCTGATGCTGAATATTTGCTGGATGTGCAAATACCAGCTGTTAGCCCGTGGGGATGAGTTGTCACCAGTGCACAGTCAGCAGCGCTGGTGGCCACAAGAGCAGCGCTTGCCGGCAGACATTATGGCCCGGCTCCAGTGTCCTGAGCCTCGTCGGTTCAGGCTGCTGGAGCCACTGCTTTGCTGGCTGGATCAACAGTTGCTTAAAGCCCATAAACAACCAGAAAACCCGGAACTCAGGGCCAGCCTGCTGGCTTTTTTTGCTGCAAAACTGGATGAGCAGCTGCTTCAGGCTCTTGGCTGGGTTGGTGAGCTGCGAAAAACACGGCAATATTCTGATATTCTCGATGACGTTCTGGCGCGCGGTGGCTTGCCCTTTCTCAGCAACACATTTCCGCTGTGGTATCGCCTGAACCGCTTGCTGGTTGTCGGTGCCCTGAAAGATCTGAACAGGTTATTCAGGCGCGTTTACCAGGATATCAACGACATTAACCAGTTGTTTGCCGGATGTTGGCAAAAGCCGCTCACTGCCGTAGAGCGCGTTGATTTCCCCCTGACCATATCGTCGGCAATGATTGCCATTATCACGGGCGACAACGGCGAGAAGCTGGTGTACAAAAACCGTGATTTGAGAATAGAACAGCAAATTATTGGTCATACCGACGACCACAGCAATATTGCCGGCCAACTGAACCGGTGGCTGCAAGGGCAGCCCGGTCTGGCCACCATGCGCATACTGCCGCGTGCTGGGGGGTACGGCTATTGTCAGTTTATTGATGCCAGTGACCACCTTCGCCTGAATGAGCAGCAGGCTGATGCTTATTATCAGCGCCTGGGGGTGATTGCCGGTCTTGCCATCCTGTTGGGTTTGGGGGATGTGCATAACCGCAACGTGATATCCAACGCGGGTGTTCCTTATCTGGTCGATGTAAAAAATGCCTTCAGTTCTGGTGTCATCAGAGCGTTTGAGGCGGAGCTGAATGATCCCCGCCAGGCATTTCGCACACCGGGCAATAGCTTCGAGAAAACCGGACTGCCTGCGGTTTTTGAATCGTTCCACTTTTCCCGTTTTCGCCAGTGCCGGTTCGGGTTACACAAGGGTGAATTGACGCCACTGCCTCCCACGCAGGAGTCTCTGGTAAGCAATAACTGGCTCCGTGTTGGCGACCAGCACAGTTTGTCTGGTGATCAGCCATCATTATGCGGTCAGTACGCTGGTTCAGTGGAAAAAGGACTTGCATCGGTGTTTCGAGCGGTACTTGCTCATCTTCCCCAGTGGGTGGGACTTTTGCAGGGCTGCCAGGGCTTATCCGTCTGCCATCTGCAACGCTACGATCGCCAACTCTTTGGGCAACAATTTGCTGATTTATGGACGTTTCGGGGCTTTCAGTATTTCTCCCGGGCTCGTCGCAAAGATTACTTCACCAGGTTGACTACCCGACTGTGCCAATCCGAAGAGGAGATTCAACGCTGGTCAGAGCCACCGTGGTTTGAGCCGGCAGCCCGGCTGTCTGGTGAACTGGCGCAAGCGTTGTTATCGGGGCGGGTTATGGAGTTTCGGCGAGTGCTGGGTGCACAAGGGCTGTTTGTTGAGTCAAACAAAAGCAATGCACCAACAGCGGTTTCTGACGATTATTTTGCTGTTGATACCTTGGATAAAGCCATTGAACTGTGTTGTGCCATGGCAGGCGATGCCGGTAAAACAGAGCGCTACCTGGCATTTTTAACGGCAGTGGTAAAGCAGTGGTTACAGGAGCAGGCAAGACCGGGAAGGGGTTTTCCGGAAGCCTTGCGAAAAAGGCTTCCGGGCTGAGTTACTGACTGTGGATATTGGCCAGTAACTCTTTGGCCATTTCAGCAGGTTCTACATCAGAGACATCCAGCAAGGGCTTAAGGAAATCTTCGCTCTCCTTGTTACGACCTTCAAACATCAGGGCCATCCCCAAAAACGCTTTTATGGCCGGATCATCAGGATGCCTGGCCAGACCTTCCCGGTGCAGAATATCAATCGCTTCCTGATGACGCTTGCGATTCATAAACTCCAGGGCGAAACCAATCGTACTCAGCGGGCTGTCAGGCCGGGCGGCTTCGATGCCGTTGAAAATGCCAAAAGCATGCTTTGGCAGCCCGGTGCCGCTGGCCATAAAGCCAATGTCGGCGAGGGTTTTTAACAGTTTGTCATCGATCATTGCAGGCTATCTCCCTCGAATTAGAGCTTCTGGATAATACTCTGTATCGTGTCCTTGATGGACTTGACGATACTGGAACGAAGACCTTCAACAATCATGTATTTGTTGAACTCAACCTGAAACTCAACCATGTCCTTGGTGCTGTTGGGGTCCATATTGGCAACACGGGTTTTCAGGGCGGTGTCCAGCGCTTCTGCCTGGCTGCCGAATGCTTCAGAAACTTTGTCGAAACTGAAGCCGGCGCTCCCGGGTTGGTTGTAATTGGTGTTGTAGGTATCCTGATATGCCATGGTTGAGCTCCCTCTCAGGCTTTAGATTGGCCGTGATGCTGCTTCCAGCTCTTGTCAACGACCTCCATGGCCGCCACAACCGCAGTTAACAGACTGTCGATTTTGGAAAAATCTTCCGGTGCCGCGCCTTTGTCTTTCAATCCTTTCAGGCGTGAAGCTTCGGAAAACAACTGATTGAGGAGCTGATCGCGATAACTGCCGTCTTTGTCCTGAGTCAGCAATTCCTCGGTGGCTGAGAGCAGCGTGCTCTCTTTTTCTTTAGTTTTGTCCGTCACGGTTCCCTCCTAGACGGTATTTGACGTTTTCAGTTCCGTTAGATAATAAAAGATAGTCAAGATTGATATCTTCAATTATATACCCGTTAGAAAGCTTCGCTCCCACCAGGTATCTGGAACCATCTAGCAGTACGACATACGGCACTTTACCCATACTGATACCACGGATATTTAATGCTAAAGCAGATTGGCTGGTGGCAAGGTTTCCTCCTGCGGATTTAGTGGCAAGTTCAATGGCGGGGTTATTGGCGTATTTTTTCTGGAATTGGGTAATTACTGTGCGCAGGTCATAGGCCTGCCCTTCGTCCAGAATGTGTCCTTTGAGAATGACGGTCTTGTCACGGGCGACCACCTGTAATCGTGGTATCAGGCCCTTTTCCCGCAGCATGGATTTCAGGGTGTTGATGCGACTGACCTGATTTTCCACCTGGTCAACCACGGAGATCAGGCCGTAAATCTCCTGTTTCAAGGTGTTGATGATGTTGTCCAGTTCATCAGAAGTGGCCACATAGCCGGTGAGCACCAACGATCCTGGCGTGGTATCCAGCTCCAGTTCCAGTTGGTCATACCCGCGATCCCTTAACAGCATCTCAGCGTTGTCACGCATCTCGTTCATAACAATGACTTGAGAATTAAACGGCACGTTTTGTGATCTGAGCAGCTTTTGCAATTCCAGCTTGTCTTGCAGTGTCTGCGAGTAGCCGGAAATCATCAGCGTGTTATCCGGTAACTGTCGGAATTTGATATGTTTCAGCCCCAGTTGCGTTTTGGCGCGTTCTGATATTTCCATAGCACTGGGCATGTTGGGCACTGCCTGAATCTCGGAACTGCTGCTGGAGAAAGTGACGCCGATCACCACTATGGCCAAAACCAGCGTAGCGGGAATGGCAGCCAGCCATCGTTTATCGATGCGGTCAAGCAAGGATGGCTCTTCGAGTTCGTCGTCGTCATCCAGCGTGTTGTCTGCCGGCACTTCCTGATCGAAGTCCAGTGCCGACAGTTCTGACTCAATGGCGTCGGGCAATTGTCCGGTGTCGTCGCTTGCTGGCAACTCCTGTCTGGCAGGGGGGGCCATATTGGGCAGAGTCAGGGTTGGCCATTGAACATCCGCGGGACCGAGAGCGATAAACAGATTGTTAGATGCAACAATATCGAAAAAGGTGTACTGAATGCTTGTCCCGGTCGGCTCACCGTTAACATGCAAATTAGTGCCCGCAGCTCCGGCCTGTATTCTGATTTGATTGTTGCCGGAAATGTCGATGATCAGCTCAACCTCACTGAGGTTATCATCGGTCAGAATCAGGTCACAGCTGTCGCCCTTGCCCAGGGAGTGCCTGCCCGGTTCCAGGGGGATCTCGGCACCAATGTGATTGCCGGAGAGTATTTTCAGATAAAATTCAGCCATAAGTTACCTCTTGCCAGTTGGTGGCAGAAAGCGTTGTGACTGGGCTCGTGAACGGTAAAGTTGCCAACATCCTGTTGATTCTGTCCGTAGTTATTGCTGGAACCCCTATGTGTTCGGCACACGCCTGATCCCGTTAAGAGATTAGGGTAGACAAATTGCCTGTGCCAGACACTGCTGGGTAATTCATCGGCATGTTTAGCACTTATTAGATGCCTGTGGCGAAATTGTTGGATAAAATCGCAAAAAACACGGCAAGACAGCCTTGATAACAATAACTACAAGAGGCGCAGTGCGATGGACGCATCTTTCTGGGATGACAAGCGACCTGCTGGCGTTGGTAATACCATCAATCCGGATGAGTGCTCCAGCGTACTCGCCGTTATTAATGCCTTGTTGCATGAGAACCGCTCGCGCCCGGCTTTCACCGGTATTGGCCACACGCTCACCTACCACGACATAGATATTCTCAGTCGGCAGTTTGCCGCCTACCTGCAAAAGAGCACCAACCTGAAGCCCGGTGATCGCATCGCTGTCCAGATGCCCAATTTGCTGCAATACCCCGTGGTTGTTTATGGCGCTTTGCGTGCCGGACTGGTGATCGTTAATACCAATCCGCTGTACACGGCCCGGGAGATGCGTCATCAATTCAAGGATTCCGGGGTCAGGGCTTTGGTGTTTCTGGAAAACTTTGGTCACCTGGTGCAGGAGGTGGTGGCCGAAACGGACATTCAGTATTTATTCGTCACCTGTCTGGCGGATATGTTGCCAACGCCCAGACGACAGATCATTAATTTTCTGGTGAAGCACGTTAAAAAAATGGTGCCCGGGTACTCCTTACCTGAAGCCATTCCCTTGCGCCGTGCCCTGAAGTCCATCAGTGCCGCGCAATACCGGCCAGTGTTTGCGGGGAGGCTCGCTGATCCTGTGGTGCTGCAATACACCGGCGGCACCACGGGGATTGCCAAAGGTGCTGTGCTTACCAACCGCAACCTGATTGCCAATATGCTGCAATCGAAAGAGATGCTATCGCAACTCGATGAACAACAGCGGAGCATCATCAGGGCAGGGGAGGAGATTCTGGTTGCGCCGCTGCCGCTTTATCACATATACGCTTTTACCGTGCACTTGTTGTGTATGCCATTTATGGGTAACCACAGCATTCTGATTGCTAATCCCCGGGACACCAACACGTTTATCAAGATGATCAAGTCCTGGCGCTTTACCGTCTTTATTGGTCTGAATACCCTTTTCACCAGCCTGCTCAACCACCCTCGCTTTAAAGCGTGTGATTTCTCCAGCCTGAAAGTGACGCTGTCCGGTGGGACGGCATTACAGGAGATAACGGCTCAAAAGTGGCAAGGCGTAACTGGTTGCACGATCTCCGAGGCCTACGGACTGACGGAGTGTTCCCCCGCCGTTTGCATGAACCCTGCCGGCAACTTGTCGCAACTAGGCACAGCCGGCTTACCAGTGCCGTCTACCGAGCTGAAAACCGTTGATGAACAGGGCGATGAAACGGCCATTGGGGAGCCGGGCGAGCTGTGCGTACGTGGTCCACAGGTGATGCCAGGTTACTGGCAGCGGGACAAAGCCACCGCCGAGGTTTTGGACGCTGAAGGTTGGCTCAGAACCGGGGATGTGGCCTGTATTGCAGAGGATGGCTTTGTCAGGATTGTTGATCGCATCAAGGATATGATCCTGGTCTCAGGCTTTAACGTCTATCCCAATGAGATTGAAGATGTGGTTTGCACTCACCCGAAAGTAGCCAACTGTGCTGCTATCGGTATCCCTGACGAATGCACCGGTGAGGCGGTAAAACTGTTTGTTGTCAAGGCGGAGGACAGCCTTACGGCCGATGAGTTATTAGACTGGTGTCGTGATTACCTGACCGCCTATAAAGTGCCTAAAGCGTGTGAATTTCGCTCTGAACTGCCAATGACGCCGGTTGGCAAGATACTGCGTAAAGACTTGCGCCAATCGGCGGTGGCATCTTCTTGAGGAAAGGGCCCCCTCAGCAGCCAGTCAGGCTGACTGCTGGTCGTGGGTGGGAGGAAAGTAACGGTTAAGGTTTTCAGGGTCGTCCTTGAGGGCGGCAAATGCCTCTTCAGGCGTTATGGGGGTGATGCTGGTCTGATCCAGTTTTATCCGACGGATGGTGGCATCAAACCAGAACCAGTGTTTATCTTCAGTCAGGCACAGCGCCCTGACGGAGTAACTGATGGAAGGAATGAGTGGCAAGGGTATGGCGCTGGTAATTCGTTTGCTGACCACGGTGGCGTCTGGGCAAGAGTAGGTTACGTTATTGTAAATCCGTTCGAAACGGCTGAACTCATGGCCAAACATCCTGTTCGCCATGTGGTCCTGCTTTTGACTCAGGTAATACAGTGCAAAAATGCTGACCACAATCAGGACAAAGCTTTCCATATTTTCATACCTCGTGGATTATCGCATCGGGTTTCGGTGTCACTTCGGAAAACCCTTACAGGTATTCTATACGCATTTGCACAACTGTGTTCAACTAACATTGCCCGTTTGTCGGGGTGCCATGGTAGGTAAGTGCTTATAAAGCCCAGTCAGCGATCATCTGTTTGGCTATAGGGCGATGGGCGTCTTTTCCATAAAGGGCATCGATTAACTTGAAGGCAAACTCCATGGCGTTGCCAGCGCCCTGGGCGGTGATGACTCGTTTTCTGTCGTCAATCACTGCGGCATTACCCGGGCGGGGAAGTGCCCCTTCCATCTGATCCATAAAGGTGGGATAGCAGGTGGCGTGGACGTTATCGAGCAAGCCATGATAAGCCAGGACAACCGCAGGAGCGGCGCAGATGGCCGCGTACCACTTGCCCGCTTTTTGCTGATCGTGCAAAAGCGTGGTCAGCGCCTGACAATCTCTCAAGTTTTCGGCCCCGGGCATGCCTCCGGGCAGGGCAATAAGGTGAAAGGGTTTGCCCACGCAGTGTTCGATGTGCGTGTCTGCGGTGATCTTTGTTTTCTGTGAACAGGTAACGGTCAGGGAGCCATCGGCTGTGCAGCTGGCCACGGTTGCCTTGGCACCGGCTCTTCTGAGGGTGTCAATTATGGTGACAGCTTCAATATCTTCCGAACCATCAGCAATAGGAATAAGAACCTGTCTTGGCATGGTGGAACCTCATAAGGACGGGAATGGTCAGGCTTCAGAGCAAAGCGTTGAGCATATGGTTCACGCTGGCGGAGACATTAATCTAGCAGATTTACAAACCGGCAAGATAAATTTACCCAGAGTGGTCAAGGTGTGGGCAAGGCTCTTAAATCCCGCTTAATTTTGAAGTTACGACCGTTCTACTTTTTATGCTCAATTTGTTGGTTTGGATGTTGCCGACAATCTCTTCCTGCATGGCTCGCCAGATTAATAACCTCGGCCGACAGCCATGGTCTGGTTAAGGCGTGTTGAAGCAGGAAGCCTGTTGGGTGACTAATGGGAATCTCGCTCTTTATGCTCTCGAGTGCTTCAGGTGCGAGAAGGTATCAAAAAATGATTGGGTGTGGTTGGGGTTTGTCCTTTGTATCCTGTGGGAACATCTAATGGTATGGAGGTATTCCTTTATGTACCGTTGCAACAAGATGCGTAGAGTTAATTCAATAAGGGATTGTTCCTGTGAGTGCGATTTGCTCTATAAATATTGACGATGTAAAAGAGATGCATACCCCAGGTAGATTGCCGTTATAGCGATACTCAAGTGGGAAGTTCCTCTTACGGTCCTGCTTGCACCCATACTGCTGGTGACTTGCCTCAGCTTTCCCGTTCTTAACAACATCGATCATTTGCTGACAATGGATACAGGCAACTTGAACTGCAACCGTAGCGACTTAAAAAGAGAGGAATATGCCAGATCATCAGCTCTGATGCAGCCCCCCTTCATCTGGCCATACTTCCGAGTAATTGCGCGTAAATTCCCACCCGAAACAGGGCGGAGTTATCAACTGGAGGTTAATAATTAACCTTGGGTATTGGGGCCTGATTGTTTTATGTTGCGTTTTATTACAACCAGATCATTTACTGGTGCTGCGCAAAGCATTCGAGGATTTTTTACTCGTAATGCGGCCGCCAGCCCATCGATAATTAATACTGGCGCGGCCACCAATTCGCCTGGTGCCGTCGTGAATCCTTTGTATGGTGATAATTCAATCAATGGCATTATCGGGACGACTGGTGCACACGGGGGAGCATCTGCTTTGGCGCCAGCGTCAGCACCGTCGTTTGTTGCTGCAACCGGTGGCGGGGCCAGTGGCGGCCAATTACAAGGGCCAATAACCCGGCGCCTGACGCCCGGCATGATGCCAGGCGGGCAATCAACAAACACCAGGCGGCAGGCACCACAACCACCGGCACCGCCAGCAAATGGGCCATTGATTAATGTAATGGGGAACCCAACACCAGCGTCATATCCGCCACCACCGGCATTTCCGCCGCCACCACCACCGCTGGCACAATCGGCCAAGCCAAAAGCAGCAACAGTGCCGCGACCAACAACTCCGCCGCCACCGCCGCCAGCACAGTCGGCCAAGCCAAAAGCAGCAACAGCGCCGCGACCGTCAACTCCGCCGCCACCGCCGCCGCCCCAGTCGGCCAAGCCGAAAGCGCCACCGCCACCACGCCCGCCAGCGCCGAACCTGCACAGGCGGGGATCGTTGCCTGCCGGCGGCAGAGGGCAGACATCACTTGCAGCAATGCGAGATATGTTAAGTAGGGCCACGGTATCACCGCAGCCGGGGCCAGTGCCCGGCCCGACAACGGTAACACTGCCAATGCAGGCCGGCGCAACACCAGTAACAATGCTGGCAGCAGAGCTTGTGAGTGCGTTGCATGGTGCCGGTATCACCACCAGCCAGGCATCGGGTAGTGGTCAGATAGTGTTTACTCAATCGCCGGGCAATCCTGCACAGGGCGGCCCGACACCGCCTGCGCCACCCCCATTGCCAGCAATTGCCCTGGAGCTGCGCTCGTTGCTGAACAGGGATGATAAAAATCGCTCCACACTGCCAAAGACCGAGACTGCCTTGTTAGCACTTGAAGTAAGACGAATGGTAAACGATGGCGGGACGTCGATGTTTCCACCCCGTCGGCCACAGGGCCCGTATCTTGGCAAGGCGGGTGAAGCCGTCCGTAGATTTGCGCAAATAGAAAAAGAGAAACAAGAAAGGGAGAGGCTGCGCAGAAGTAACTTGCCACACTTCTATCTTGGCCCCGCAGGAGAAGCCGTTGCCAGGGCAGCACGGGAGAAGGCCGCAAGGGATGCCGCCAGGAATCAGGGCAGCAATGACGGCGTGATTTTTGCCAGTAGGCGGTCATTCCTTGATGAGCCCAAAAGTTGATCCTAATACCAAAGGATTGCAAGTTGATTCGAGGCGGCAAATGAGCGAAGCCTTTATGCCCTCGGGTGCCGGGAGCATAGAAATACTATGGATCTGTCCCGAAATAACTTCCCGGTTTCCGTTCACCCTGAACAAGGTCGAAGGGTGCTGTCACCGGACTTCGACAGGCTCAGTCCGAACGGAGTTCAGATTCCATAAATGCGGAAGTTATTTCGGGACTACTCCTAAAGGGCGCAAGTGCGGCCAACAAAGTAGCAGCTTGAAAGGCGACGGGTATAAGAGACAACTGTCTTTTTGAGGCATAACCCAGTTCTTGCGTTGGGGTGGCTGATCACCACAAGCAAAAAATTAGTACTAAATGATAGATTGGAGAAACGATGTTATCGCGTATACGGGCAGCGTTGGGAATTAGCAGGGGGAGTGCCAATATTACCTCGCAAAATCGGGGGGGGGAGAGGTCGTGGGGCACCGTCTGCGATCCATACCCCCGATGCTCAGCCAATGCCGGCCGGTGGGGTGATCCCGTCGGGGCAAATGCACCCGGCAGGCTCTATTACTAATCCAGGGCAACCTGGGGGGGGGCAACTATCGCCAGCGCAACCGCCCCAGCCACAGAATCAATCAGGAGCGGCTGCGTCTGGCGCAGCACCAGCGCCACAACCAGCGCCACAACCAGCGCCACCGCCACCGGATCAATCAGGAGCGGCTGCGGCTGCCCCGGCGTCAGGGGCAAGGCCAAAGCAGCGGCCAAGTAATGGACCACCGCCAGTGCCCCCGCGTAAGCCTGCAAATATAATGGCGGGAGCGGCAAGGGTGCGGGGCGCGGGAGCGTCAATTGTTGTAACCAATCCTTTGTTTGGACTGCCACTGCCCGTAGAGACCGGAGCCACCTCTTCATCAAATCTGCCATTACCGCCGAGGCCAGGTAACGGATCGCCACAGCCACCAAGGCAAGCAGGGGCGGCTGGTGCTGGCGTTGGTGGTGCTGGTGCTGGTGCTGGTGCTGCTGGTGCTGGTGCTGGTGCTGGTGCTGGTGCTGGTGCTGGTGCTGGTGCTGGTGCTGGTGGTGCTGGTGGTGCTGCTGGCGGAGAAGGTGGTGGTGCGCCTTTGGGCTACCACGGGCCGATCGGGTTAGACCACAAGACGGTGGTTACCTTCAATCTTGTCCCAACGATCATACCTATCAAGAAAAGGCCTCCTTACTCATTGCCGCCATCCTTGATTCGAGAAGGAAGCAAGGCCAGCCTGGCATCATTGATTCCCGGAGGAGGTGAATCTCCTTTGGTTGAAGAGCATAGGATTTACATCAGCAGCCCTGGTGAAGCTGAGGCGCTGATAATGCAGATTGCTAACTTCCTGAGAACAGGAAAAAACCCGAAGGTGAGCAGCGTTATAGTACTGCGTGACAAAGACGAAGGCGGGATATACCGAACACTACAACCGAACACCACCGAGTTTACATTCTGGACTCAGGGTGGTGGGGTTGTCGCTGTTGAAGACATGGACGGCGACAGAGTAACAAAACATTCAGGCCCAAAATCAACAAAATCAAAAGGAGCTAATAAGGAAAGCGAAACAACAGCCCTTTAAAAGAAGGGCTGTAATCAAGCTGGGCGGTGGTGCTTGCTAGCAGCAACCGTTGCCCGGCTGCACCATATTCCCCGTCAGTCCAGGGATATGTTGCAGGTAAAACAAATCCATACCCGTCGCCTTTCAAGTTGCTACTTTGTTGGCTGCAATCGCTCACCCCGGTCACATAGTATTTCTATGCTCCCAGGGCTTCGCTCATTTGCCGCCTCGAATCAACATGAAATCCATTGGGTATATAACCAATAAAGCTGGAAAGTATTAATGTTTTCAAGGTTACACAACGTAGTAGGAGCTGGCAGGGGCGCAGCTAACGCCGCCAGAGCCGCCGCACAGCACGGGCGAAGTAGCGCGTCCCGTTCTCCACTTGCCGGAGCCGCTGCCAATGTTAATTGGCCTCCGGGTGTGAATATTCGACCAGGTTCAATGCGGCCATCGGCATCTATTGTCAGTCAGGCAGGCGGTTCAGGCATGACTGATTGGTCGAGAACGCAAGGAGATTTGTCAGGCGGCACGAGGACGGGGAGCAGTCCTGCACCGCGCCTGGCTCTGCTAACCAATTATTCTCTTTATGCTGGTTCCAGCGATCAATTCAATAAGCTCAAAAGAGTCATTGACGAATATACAACAAACGGACGTACTCTCAATATGAGCGCCATTATGTCAGGCTCCCAAGGGCGCTCCAGTTTGAGTCAGGTATCATTCTTCAGGCAGTCCCCAGGCGACAAGAAGTTAAGAATTATATTAAATGAGCGGGGTGACATTGTCGGAAGAGGCCGCCTGGCTGACTTTAATCCAGAAAATTACACTGGAGCGCCCGCAGCACTTTTAAGGGAATCACCTATTCCTGTAGCGGAACCACCTGTTTCAAGCGGTGCTCGCGGCAGGGCAAATGCCTATCCAGGCAACATACCGCCACCACCACGACACGCGCCACCATTGCCGCCACGGGGCACAGGTGGAGTAAGACCGGAACCAGGGCCGGGCAATATACCGCCACCACCACGACACGCGCCACCATTACCTCAGGTAGCAGGTGGAGCAAGATCGAAAACACCGCCGCCTGTAGCGCCACGACCACGATACGCGGCACCGTTGCCGCCGCAGGGCGCAGGTGGAGCAAGACCGAAAACACTGCCGGGTAACATACCGCCACCACCAGGATACCCGGCACCACCACCGCCACAGGGCGCAGGTGGAGGAAGATCGAAAACACCGCCGCCTGTAGCGCCACGACCACGAGTCGCGGTACCGTGGCTGCCGCAGGGCGCAGGTAGAGCAAGACCGGAACAGGGCGGTCCAAATCGAATGCCATATACTCCAAAAACTTCATCGATGGCACCGGGGGATTGGGAAGGAGCTGTGATAACAGGGGCGGGAAATCCAATAGGCAAGCAGGATGGGGAGACAAACAACCCACTGTGTGGCTCAAATTTGGACGTAAATTCGCTTGAGCAGGGAAAACAGGCTGCAACGTCACAGTCCGGAGATACACCACCACCACCGCCGCCGCCACCTCCACGACACGCGCCACCACCGCCACCAAGCGCGGCACGTAGGGCGGATATGGCCGGTGCGTCAGGTAATGGGGACCAGCCGGCAGGCTACAACGGGCCGTTTGCAGGGGGCGGCAGCGAAACAACTGCCCTTTAAATAAGGGTGTGATCAAGCTGGGCGGTGGCAACCGTCGCCCGGCGGCTTCGGAAGTTTGAGCTGATTAGCAAGCTGGGCAATGAACAGGCTGCCGGCCATGCCGGTGAGCCTGGCATCGGTGAATTCCATGTCGATTTTTTCAGGCTTTGGCATTGCCATCGCGGGGCGTCCCTGTGCAGCACACTTCGATGGGCTCAGTGTGAACGGTGGTACGGATCTGTTTACTACCCCCCTAAGGGCAAGGCGGCGAGCGAAGTAAGTTGCTCCGCAATCTGGTAGCCAAGGGTGTAGCCATGATGGTAGTCGGCTACCAGCAGATTTCGCTGCCGGGTGCCTCTTGATGTTTTTAAATGCCTGTCCGGAGCAATCTGGATCAGTTGGGTATTATTCTCCAGTGCCAGTGTTTGAGCATTCTCAATGCTCTGGTTATAAACCGTGTGCTGATCCTTGATCAATCGCCCAATGGCTGGGGACAGCCGCTGCTGCCAGGCAAGCAGTCGGGAAGTGGCAGTCATTTTTTTGCGGAAGTGCTCTGGCCTGGTTCTGATGACAACGACTTGGTCGTGACCATCATTAATCGCTTTTTGTATTGGCAACGGGTCCGACAGGCTGCCATCGCTCATGGGCTGATTACTGACGGACACAGGGTTGCGGTAGATCATGGGCAGCGCACTGCTCGCCTTGAGCATATCGTTGATCAGCTGGCTGGGTGTGTTGTGATCAATGCGCTGGTAGACCGGCTGGCCGCTGTTGACGCAGGTGTTGACCACGGTAAAGTGGCTGTCAATCAGAAGGTGTCTGAATCGTCTGATATTCAGAGCGCTCTCTTGAGCAATTTTCTGAAAGAACCAGTCCAGGTCAAACAGGTTGCCACCACGGATATGGCGCATCACATTGATAAATTGCGGATCAAGGCAAAGATTGGTGTAAATATGCAGGCTGTGGCTACGCTGGCCGGCAATAAATGAGCTGAGATTCAGTGCCCCGGACGAGACGCCGTAGTAACCATCAAAGTGTCGGAGTCGTTTATCCAGAAAGGCATCCAGAACACCGGCGGTGAAAACGCCGCGCATGCCGCCGCCTTCAACAACAAGCGCTCTTTTGCTGGGAGAGGAGTTGGGCTTATTGTCAGGGTCTGAATTCAATGGAGTGCTTTTATAAAATGGTTGCGGGAGCTGGATTCGAACCAACGACCTTCGGGTTATGAGCCCGACGAGCTACCAGACTGCTCCATCCCGCGACAAAACAGGTTTGACTGATCTTTAATGCCAAAGATCAACGGCTTTTATAAAATGGTTGCGGGAGCTGGATTCGAACCAACGACCTTCGGGTTATGAGCCCGACGAGCTACCAGACTGCTCCATCCCGCGACAAAACAGGTTTGACTAGTCTTTAATGCCAAAGACCAATGGCTTTTATAAAAGTGGTTGCGGGAGCTGGATTCGAACCAACGACCTTCGGGTTATGAGCCCGACGAGCTACCAGACTGCTCCATCCCGCGACAAAACAGGTTTGACTGATCTTTAATGCCAAAGATCAATGGCTTTTATAAAAGTGGTTGCGGGAGCTGGATTCGAACCAACGACCTTCGGGTTATGAGCCCGACGAGCTACCAGACTGCTCCATCCCGCGACAAAACAGGTTTGATTGATCTTCAATGCCAAAGACCAATGGCTTTTATAAAAGTGGTTGCGGGAGCTGGATTCGAACCAACGACCTTCGGGTTATGAGCCCGACGAGCTACCAGACTGCTCCATCCCGCGACAAAGGAAATGCGGATTATAGGGACGTTGATTGCAATGTCAAGCGTATTCGCAAAGGCGTTTGGTTAACCATCCAATAGCAATGGCTTGTGTCCCTTAGTCAGTGGGCAAGTTTTTCGTCCCTGATTGTCGCTATTTAAACTACAAATGTCGTTTATTTAAATGTACGGCAACAGATGACTACCTGCCAGCCAGTGCTCGCCCGGTGATTAACTGATGAATCATATCCGGATTGGCAAGCGTCGAGAGGTCACCCAGATTGTCGAACTCATTCGCTGCAATCCGGCGCAGAATTCGTCTCATGATTTTACCTGAACGGGCTTTTGGCAAACCAGGCGCCCACTTTGCTATTGGTCGGTTGATTGCGGCGGTGGTTCGATTTCCAGCGCATTGATGGCAATCACTGCCTGGGTGCGGCTACGTACGCCGAGCTTTTTGAAAATGGCGGTCACATGAGCCTTGATGGTTGCCTCAGAGATTTCCAGGTCGTAAGCAATCTGCTTGTTCAGCAGGCCCTCGCTGATCATGCCAAGCACCCGAAACTGCTGGGGCGTTAGCGTTGCCAGCCGGGCTTCCATATCACTGGCCTCAGGTACAGGTGTCGTCTGAAAGTGCTCAGGCCACCATTGCTTGCCTGCCAGCATATCGGCAATGGCCGCCTTGAGTGCCTCTGGCGGAGTCGATTTGGGGATAAACCCCCGGGCACCGTGACTTTTGGCCTTGAGCATCACCGCCTGATCATCAGTGGCCGACACCACGGCAACCGGTACATCGGGGTGTTGGCCCTGGAGAAAAATCAGTCCGGAGAATCCGTGCGCGCCCGGCATATTCAAATCCAGCAGAATCAGATCTGGGCTGCGGTTATCCGCCAGCAGCGCTTGCAGTTGGCCAATGGTGGCGGCTTCAAAGATATCTGGCGCTTGAACCACTTGATTGACGGAGTACTTCAGGGCAATGCGAAACAGGGGGTGGTCATCGGCGATGATTATGTTGTGGTGCATAGTGTTTGCTGGCCGTTTTCTGAGGAAAAGATCAAATCGCGCAAGCTCTCACCGCCACCCGCCGTTGTTCGGGCATTCAGCACATGCGCTTTACGGAACTATCTCCTGAAAGATCGGTCAAAAAAGCAATAATTTTACATGAGGTCTTCCATGATCGACCCGGCCTTTCCACCTTCTATATCGCGTAATCCAGTCATTCCCGGTGCTTATTCCAGGGCTTACCTTGCTGACCAGCACGAAAAGCTTGGCGAGTTGCAGGCTATTCGTGATGCGCGGCAAACCCACCCGGGCTGGAATACGCTGAAAGAGGTGCTTTGGGCGCCATTAGCCTCTTTTTTTCAGCTTAATCAGGCAGTTGGCAGTTTTGCTGGCCACCTTCTGTTCGCCCTGCCGGCGGCGCTTGTGGGTGGGGTCATCGGGGTTACCGTCTATGCGCCGTTTATGGTGGCTGTGGATTGTGTGACGGGCCGGCGCAATACCCGCTCTTTGGGTCAGTACGCCATCAAGCCCGCACAGGTACTCGCTAATCTGGTTTACAACCGGGTAACCGACGTTGTTTGCCGTTATTTTCTTGGGCCCGCCCTGACGATGGCGGTGGTTGAGCCGTTACTGTTTGTCGCTGCCGGAACCGTTGTGGCCGCTGCTGCGTCACCTTTTATCTATCGGGATTTTGCCAGTGATGGTGCCAGAAACGTCGAGCGCTATATCGACTGTCCGTTAACCACATCGGTCAAGCACTTTATCAATCACTATTTCTGGCAATGGCTTGATGATGTGGTGGCACCGAAGAGCAACCCGGATCAGCTGTGGCGAGATATGAAAGCCTGTTTTGACCTGATTGAGCAGTCTGGGGATGACGGATTAGAGCTTTTCCCGTTTGCCGAGGTGAGGCCAAGCGACTTGGCGGTGTCGTCTGACGCTTTGCGCCTTGATGTTTAAAGGTTGTGCATACCTTATTTTGTTGTCAGCTGCTGTCGTATAAATCCCCGGTCCGCCGAGAGTGGCGCTCTCGGCACCAAAGCACCGGCTGGAAATGCTTGCCAAAGTTATTCTGCGTCTATATACAGGAGTTATCCCGGAGCACATGATGGATAACAACGTTGGTGTACAGCAGCGTCCCGCCTAAAGACATTCAGAGAAAAGTCATTCATATCGATTTCGATGCTTTCTATGCCAGCATTGAAGTGCGTGACAATCCAAAATTGTCCGGCAGGCCTCTGGCCGTGGGCGGGATGCCTGAGCGTCGGGGTGTTGTGGCCACCTGCAATTACGAGGCCCGGCGTTTTGGTGTACGCTCTGCCATGCCTTCGGCTCAGGCTCTGAGATTATGCCCTGATTTGAAAATCATTCCGCCCCGCTTTCCTGTTTACCGCGAAGCTTCTGCCAAAGCGCATGCCATTTTTCGACAATATACCGATCAAATTGAGCCACTGTCTCTTGATGAGGCCTACCTGGACGTCACCGAAAGCCTGTGTTGTCGGGGCAGTGCTACGTTAATCGCTCAGGAGATACGCCGGGAAATTGCGCAAAAGCTTAAAGTGACGGTCTCCGCCGGTGTGGCACCGAATAAATTTCTGGCCAAAATTGCCAGCGACTGGAATAAGCCCGATGGCCTTTTTGTTATCACACCTGCGCAAATCGAGGATTTTCTTTTTGACTTGCCGGTAAAAAAAATTCACGGCGTTGGGCGCGTCACAGCCGGCAAGTTGCAGCAAAAAGGCATTACGACCTGCGGCCAGCTGCGCCAATACTCAATTTTGGAGTTAAGTCGCTGGTTTGGCAGTTTTGGTGAGCGGCTGTGGGAGCTGGCCCGGGGACGGGATGATCGTGAAGTGCAGACCAGCCGGCGCAGAAAATCGCTCTCCGTTGAGCGCACCTATGAGCATGATCTGGTCGGTCTGGATGCCGCCCTTGCCCAGATAGAACCCTTACTGGCAGAGCTTCAGGGCCGATTCCGGCCGATCGAAAAGGAGTACCAGGTTTATAAGCACTACGTGAAAGTGAAGTTCGCCGATTTTACCCAGACCACTCTGGAGGAGAGCCCTCCGGCAACCGGTGAGACACTGACCGGGCATTTTTCCAGGCTGCTGGCCGGTGCCTGGGAGCGCGGTGGTCCAGCCGTTCGCCTGCTGGGCGTGGGGGTGCGGCTGGTGGATCTGCGGGAAGCCAGGGCGCTTGAGCAACTGGAGCTGTTTGAGCGCAAAGTTAACGGTATGCGTTAAGGGTAGTGGTGAACCCAAAAATACCACCACATTCCGTTCATCCTGAGCCTGTCGAAGGACGTTCACCCTGAGCAAAGTCGAAGGGTGTTGTCACCGGACTTCGACAGGCTCAGTGTGAATGGATACGGAGCTGTTTACTGCCCCTAAGCTGGCTGAAAATGCTCAACCATCAGTTGCAGGTTTTGCTGGCCGCGATACTCATTGATATCAAGCTTATAAACGGCCTGAATCTGGTGAATATTGGGGTTGGGCCACGTCTGGTTATCAATATTAAAGGCAATGGCATCGAGCCATAGTTGGCTGCCCGGTATTTTCAGCACCATTTTCAGGTGTTTGTTGCCCACCAGCTTCTGCTGAATAATCTGAAAGTGCCCGTCAAACGTCGGCTCAGGAAAACTCTGCCCCCAGGGGCCGCCATCGCGCAGAGTGAATGCCGTGGTCATGCTGACTTGTTCGGGCAGCAGTTCGCCGTCGGTATGGATCTGTGCCTGCAAATCATCAGCCGTCAGCTGTTGTCTGACTTCAGCATCGAAGGCGGCTTTAAACCGTTCGAAATCGGCTTTCCTGATTGACAGTCCAGCCGCCATGGCGTGACCACCAAATTTGATAATCAGCCCATCGTTTTGTCGGGCAATGCTGTCCAGGGTATCGCGGATGTGCAGCCCGGAGATGGATCGGGCCGATCCTTTCAGCTGCGGCTCGCCCTCAGGGTTGTCGGCCTCGGCAAAAGCGATCACCGGGCGATTAAGCCTCTCTTTGACTCTTGAGGCCAGGATACCAATCACCCCCTGGTGCCAGCTCTCCTGAAACAGGCTGACGCCCCAGGGCAGGTCGCTGCGGGTAAACTGCATTTGCTCAAGCTCCGCCATGGCTTGGCTCTGCATGCTGCTCTCGATGGCTTTGCGGTCCCGGTTCAGGCCATCAAGTTCCAGGGCCAGAGTCCGCGCCCGGGTCATATCGTCGCAAAGAAGCAACTCAATGCCGATGGACATATCATCCAGCCGACCGGCAGCATTAAGCCGTGGACCAAGCGCAAAGCCCAAGTCCGTGGCCACCAGTGTTGCGGCATTTCTGCCAGATACATCGATCAGGGCGGTAATGCCCGGGCGGCAGTGACCTGAGCGAATGCGCGATAACCCCTGGTGCACCAGAATGCGGTTGTTGCTGTCCAGCTTCACCACATCAGCCACTGTGCCAAGGGCCACCAGGTCCAATAGTTGAGCAAGATTGGGTTCAGGAGTGTGCTGAAAGTATCCCCGGTTACGCAGCTCGGTTCTGAGCATGCACATCAGGTAAAAAATCACGCCGACGCCAGCCGTGTTTTTGCCCGGGAACGGGCAGTCGGGTTGGTTAGGGTTGACGATGGCATCGGCCGCCGGCAGTTCCCGGCCCGCCAGGTGATGGTCGGTCACTACCACGGTCATGCCGTGGTCTTTGGCTGCCTGAACGCCCGTGATGCTGGAAATGCCATTGTCCACGGTAATCAGAACATCCGGTTGAAACGACAGGGCGGCCTCGACAATCTCCGGCGTCAGGCCATAGCCGTACTCAAAGCGATTGGGTACCAGGTAATCGGCAATCCCGCCCATGCTGCGCAGAGCCAGCACGCCCAGTGCACTGCTGGTGGCACCATCACAGTCAAAGTCACCAACAATCAGCAGTCGTTGCCGGTTGATAATGGCGTCGGCGAGAATTTTGCTTGCTTTGTCGCTGTCTTTCAGTTGCCTGTAGTCGTTTAGCTGTTGCAGTTGCCTGGGCAGGCCATCCTGAGACGTTACGCCCCTGGCGTTGTAAATGCGTACCAGCAGTGGGTCCATATCGGGCGAGAAATCACAGGACGAAAGATCATAGGCACGGCGGATGATAGTGACAGACATAACCAGAATCAGGTAGGGACGAGAGCGTTACAGAGTATCACAGGCTGATTTGTGGTTTTAATGAAAATGCAGCCGTTGTCGGCTGCATTTACCTCGGGGATGGTTCAGGTTCTGGCTTTAGGTGCGTACATGGCCTCAATTTCTTTTTTGAAGCGTTTCATAATAATCTTGCGGCGCAGCTTCAGGGTGGGGGTCAGCTCACCGAGCTCAATGGAGAACTCCTTGGGCAGCAGCGTAAACTTCTTCACCTGCTCAAATTTGGCCAGCCCTTCCTGAATCCGGTTGACCCGCTCCTGAATCAGCGCCCGGATGGTGCTGTGTTGAATCAGCTCTTTATGGTTGCGGTATTTCAGGTTCAGGGCTTTGGCGTGTTCCTCCAGAGCTTCGAAGGCGGGCACAATCAGTGCGGTCACGTAGTTGCGCGCGTCGGCGATAACCGCAATCTGTTCGATAAAACGGTCTTTCGTCAATGTGCCTTCGATGTACTGGGGCGCAATGTACTTGCCGTTGGACGTTTTCATCAGCTCCTTGATGCGCTCGGTCATGCGCAGCGCGCCGTTTTCATCAATCAGACCGGCGTCGCCTGTGCGCAGCCAGCCGTCGGCGGTGAAAGCTTTGGTGGTCTCTTCAGGCTTCTGGTAGTAGCCGCGCATCACCGTGCCTCCTTTTACCTGGATTTCACCTTCCTCGCCAATGCGCACGGCAATGCCCGGCAGTGGGATGCCGCAGGAGCCAAATTCGTACTCAGTGTCGCGGAAGCAGGTTACCGTGGCGATGGTTTCGGTCATGCCGTAGCCGACTTTCACATCAACGCCAATAACGTGGAAGAAGCGGTTAATCTCGTCGTCAAGACGTGCGCCACCACAAGGCATGAAGCGAATACGTCCACCGAGTTCAGCGCGAATCTTGCTGAATACCGCCTTGTCAGCCAAGCGGTAGAGGCTGTCGAGGTAGCCCGGAGCGGTTGCCCCCTTGCGGCGGTACTCCAGGTGCGCTGCGCCTATTTTCATGGCGGTAGCAAAAATTTTGCGCCGGATAAACGGTGCGCCGGAGAGTTTGCTGTAAATGGCGGTGTAAATCTTCTCAAAAAATCTCGGTACTGCACACAGCACCGTTGGCTTGATGCTTTTCAGCGCGGCAGCCACCTGGCGTGTATCTTTGAGATAGACATTGGTGGCTCCCCGGGTCAGGACGTAGAAACTCCAGCCCCGCTCAAAAATATGACTCAATGGCAAGAAGCACAATGAGGTGTCCAGGCTGTCGAGGTGAATAATCTGGTCGTGGCCGTCATAGCTGGCAGCAATGTTGGTGTAATCGAGCATGACGCCCTTGGGTTCGCCGGTGGTGCCTGAGGTGTACATCAGGGTAAAGAGGTCATCCATGGCGCGCCCGGCCAGCCTCTCGTCCAGTATGGCCCGCTCAGCGCCGTGCTGGATAAAATCATCGAAGTGAATTGCCTGTGGGCAGTCTTCTATAGCGACAGACCGGTCAAAAACGACAATAGTCTTTAATGTAGGCGACAATAACAGGAGCTTGACTGCCTCATCAAACTGCGCCTGTTCGCCCACAAACAGCAATGACGCCCTGGTTTCCTCAAGAATATAGCGAGCCTGTTCCAGAGTACTGGTTGGGTACAGCGGCACAACGACCAGACGTGCCTGCAAACAGCCCAGGTCGGCAACACTCCACTGGGGCATGTTCTGGGACCAGATACACACTTTCGCCTGCACCTCCAGATCATGCTGCAACAGGGCGAGGGATGTCTGGTCAATCTTTTCGATCAGTTGTTGCCAGTTCATCTCCTGCCACCATGCCTCTGGCTGGTGATCAGCACTATGAGAGGCACAACGCATGGCAATATGCTGCGGATTGCGTCGGGCACGGTCACGAATCTGGCTGATCAGGTGCGTGTCTAATGTGGAGTTCGTCAGCACGGACAAAATTCTCTGCAACTGGATAAAAATGAAAAGACTGAAAATTCCACGATGTTACAGGATGATCAGGATGACCAAAATTGATGCAGATCAATTTTCCACAAGTCCTGATGGGGAATATGCAACGTTTGGTAACAAGTTTTGCAGGATGTAAAAATCACTGAGTATTTGGTAATGGTGTTCTCAAATTATACCACCTGTTAATACGCCTGTTGAACATTGCCCGGTTTTGATCGCAGGGTACTTTCTGGCAAAGATAACCGGTGACTGCTGTGTTGGGGGAATGATTAAAGGCTCGGCCAGACTGGTCAACGGGGGTGAGGGTAGGTCGGCCCCCGCTTTATTTGTGCGATCAGTCAATCTTTCCAGAATGCCGGGGTAAAAAGCACCAGTACGGTGATGACTTCCAGCCGGCCCAGCAACATTCCGGCACTCAATATCCACTTGGCAATATCGGGCAGAGAGCTGAAATTTCCGGCCGGGCCAATAATCTTGCCCAGTCCCGGGCCCACATTGGCTACCGCTGTGGTTGCACCGCTGACACTGGTAATGGGGTCCAGCCCGCACAGCGCCAGTAGCAGGCTCATCACCGCGATCAGCAAGATAAAGAAAAAGCCAAAGCCGATCAGGGAGCGCAGAATTTCATCGCTGATTTTCTGGTTGTTGTAATTTTGCACAAAACAGGCTTTCGGGTGCACCAGGTGTTTAAGCTGAATGTTCAACAGCTTGCCGCCAATCTGAAAGCGGAAAATCTTGATGCCACCGGCCGTGGAGCCTGAACAACCGCCGACGGATAACAAAAAGAAAAACATCAAATTGGCAAAACCACCCCACAGGGTGTAGTCACCGTAGGCGTAGCCCGTGGTAGAAACGGTTGATGTGGTGTTAAAGGAGACCAGTGTCACCGATTGCCACAGGGTGTAGCGCGAGTTATCCCACAGCCACAGGCTGAGAATCAGCCAGATCACCCCAAGAAACACCACAAACGCCTGCACCTGAACGTCGTTGTAAAGGCTGTGAAATTCACCCCGGGTGCAGCGCACAAACAAGGTGAAAGGCAGGCTGGCCAGTATCATAAAGGCGGTACTGGTCCAGATGATCAGCGGGCCTTTAAAGTGCCCCATGGAGGCGTCGGATGTGGCATAACCACCCGTTGAAACCGTGGTCATGGAGTGATTGATCGCTTCAAACGCGTTCATGCCACCGAGTATGTACAGGTAGGCGCAGGCCGCGGTCATGATCAGATAGGCAACGATGATGCGCTTGGCAATAGCACCCGAGCGGGGCAGGGCTTTTTCCGACCAGTCCGATGATTCACTCTGAAACAGTCGCATGCCGCCCACTTTCAGCTGTGGCAAGACCGCCACAGCGACAACAATAAAACCGATGCCGCCAAACCACTGCAGCAGTGAGCGCCAAATCAGGACGCTGTGATCCAGCCGATCCAGCCCGGTAAGAATGGTTGAGCCGGTGGTGGTTATGCCCGACATGGTTTCAAAAAATGCGTCGGTATAGTTGATGGGCAATTTGAACCACAGAGGCAGCGCTGCAAACCCACTGACTGCCAGCCAACAGATGGTGGTCAGTACGAACACCTGTTTGGGTCGCATATTGAACTGCTCAGGTTTGCAGCTGATGGTCAGGGTCATGCCCGTGAACGCGGTGATGATCGCTGCCATGACAAACGCCCAGATATCTACGTGCCCGGTCAGCAGGTCATAGATGACAGGAACCAGCATGAACACGGCCAGCGTTCTCAGAAACAGACCAATGACGTACAGTACCGGACGATGGTTCATTTTTTTGCTGATGGCGACAGGCCCAAAACAACCAATTGTTGCGTGGGGGAGGGTGGATAGCAGACGGTGGATAATTAACGAGAAGTGTAGAGTCTAAAAGACCATGTTGACAAACACCGGTTATGATAACCCCAGTTCGTTAACCGGTAAGTCGGGGTTTGCCGGTCTGACAAACCCCGTGGGGAGTTACACTCTGATCAGCGTCCGCCCGGTCACCTGGCCGAGGGTAATCGCTTCGGCCATTTCTGGTACCGCTTGCAATTCAATTTCAGTCGCACCCTGAGTGTAGAAGGACTCGGGCAGCAGTTCAGCCAGACGGTTCCAGGCTTGCGTGCGCTGTTCAAACGGACACATAACTGAGTCCACACCCAGCAGTTTTACGCCCCGCAGAATAAATGGCATCACTGTGGTGGGCAGATCAAAACCGCCAGCCAGACCACAGGCAGCCACCGCGCCCTGGTAGTCAACCTGGGCCAGTACTTTGGCCAGCACTTTGCTGCCCACGGTGTCGATACAGCCGGCCCAAAGCTGTTTTTCCAGTGGGCGCGCCGGCTCCAGCAGTTCTGCCCGGTCGATGACCCGGTCAGCCCCAATGGATGTTAACCATTCGCTGTTTTCCGCCCGGCCCGATGCGGCGACCACCTGATAACCAAGTTGATCCAGCAAGGTAACGGCAACGCTGCCGACACCACCGCTGGCGCCAGTGACCAGGATTTCACCTTTTTCTGGCGTGATGCCGGCGTTTTCCAGCGCCATTACGCAGAGCATGGCGGTCAGGCCGGCGGTGCCAATAATCATGGCTTTGCGGCTGTCCAGACCGGCCGGCATGGGCACCAGATAGTCAGCACGGACGCTGGCTTTTTCAGCCATACCGCCCCAGTGATTTTCACCAACACCCCAGCCGGTCAGGACCACAGCGTCGCCTGGCTGGTAGCGCTCGTCCTGCGAGGAGATAACGTGGCCGGCGTAGTCGATGCCGGGAACCATGGGGAATTCACGGACGATCTTGCCTTTGCCGGTAATGGCCAGACCATCTTTGTAGTTGAGTGAGGAGTATTTAACACCGACAACCACATCGCCTGCCGGCAGTGCAGAGTCATCCAGCTGCTCTATAGAGGCGACGGTGTTTTTGTCTTGCTGATTCAGCACCAGTGCATTGAACATAAACGACAAACTCGTTAGATAAGGGGAGGTGCGAACTATACGTCGGCAAAAAGTTGCCGGCGAGCACTATTTTTCTTTTTGACTTCTCTCGTTGTTTGTCTGGGTGCGCCTGACCAATCGGACGGGGTGTTGATGAAAAAATAGACTTGAGCGCAGAGATGGTATTGATCAGAATGTCCGCCAGTTGCTGTAACTGGGTTTTGCGCCCGGGACGATTCGATCGCTCGTTGGGCCGGATTGTTGCCATCGTGCGCACAGGGGGGAAGTTTCCCGGATTTGAGAATATGAAAAAAGTAGGTTTTGTTGGCTACCGAGGCATGGTCGGCTCCGTGTTGCTTGAGCGAATGCAAGCGGAGCAAGATTTTGCCCGGTTGCAAGGCAGGGATATTGAGCCGGTTTTTTTTACCACCTCCCAGCCAGGTCAGCCGGGGCCAGATGTTGGTGTCGCGCTTGCGCCTCTTCAGGATGCCCATGACCTTGAGGCTCTCGGAGCCATGGATGTGATTGTCTCCTGTCAGGGCGGTGATTATACGACTAAAGTCTTTCAGCCGCTGCGCGCCACCGGCTGGCAGGGGTATTGGATTGATGCCGCCTCAACACTGCGCATGAATGACGATGCCGTGGTGGTGCTTGATCCGGTCAACCGTGCAGTCATTGACCGGGCTTTAAACGACGGCATCAAGAATTTTATCGGTGGTAACTGTACCGTGTCGTTGATGCTAATGGCCATCGGCGGGCTGTTTCTGTACGATGCGGTTGAGTGGGTCAGTGCCATGACGTATCAGGCCGCCAGCGGTGCCGGAGCACGCAATATGCGTGAGCTGATCAGGCAAATGGGCTGCATCCATGACCACGTTGCCGGTGAACTGGCCAATCCGGCCAGCACTATTCTCACCATCGATCACAAAATTACGGCGCTGTTAAGAAATGACGCCTTACCAACCGCTGAGTTTGGCGCTCCCCTGGCTGGCAGCCTGATTCCTTATATTGACCAGGAGTTTGGCAACGGCCAGAGCCGCGAAGAGTGGAAGGCCCAGGCGGAGACCAACAAGATTCTTGGTCGTCAGCAGGCGCCCATTTCGGTTGACGGTGTTTGCGTTCGGGTTGGGGCCATGCGTTGCCATAGTCAGGCACTGACCATCAAGTTGCACGACGATATTCCCCTGGCCGATATCGAAGCCATGATTGCCGGTGCTAATGACTGGGTCAGCGTAGTACCAGATAGCCGGGCAGAAACCATACGACATTTGACGCCGGCAGCCGTAACTGGTTCGCTAAATATTCCTGTTGGGCGTCTGCGCAAGTTAAATATGGGGCCGCAATACCTGTCGGCTTTCACCGTGGGTGATCAGCTTTTATGGGGGGCTGCGGAACCACTGCGGCGTATGTTAGGGATTTTGCTGTGAAACTCCCTGCGCGATATTTAAGCTCTGCTTAGCGCAGAGCCTCTTGGCGCAATTCTGCCCGGGCAGAATTGCCATCATCTCCTTATTTCAAGCATTTGTGACTGGGACCCTATTTCCATGAGCCGAACGTTCAATATTGCAGTTTACGCGGCCGACACGCTCGCTGGCGAGACCTTGGTTCAACAATTGGCTGACAAGCCATTGCCCATACTCAACCTGTTACCCATCAGTGAATCCCCCGAACCTGCTACTGTTGAATTTCACGGAGAAACACTGGAGTGCGTTGCGTCTGACGATGCCGATGTCACCAACACAGATTTTCTGCTAATGCCCGCTGGGTGCAACCGTAACGCCCAACTGATGACCCGGGCGATAGAAAGCGGTTGTACTGTGATCGATGCTTCTAAAGGTGCGGCGGTGCAAGGCTATACATTGCCAGTGTTGCCTGGCTTGAACGAACACTTGTTGGCTGAGCTGGCAGAAAACCGCTACCTGGCTGTACCCGGCTCCGCTGCCGCCTCTCTGTTGCCGCTGCTGCAACGAATCCAGCAACAATTTAGCCTCAGTCGTATAAATCTGGTACTGATGCAACCGGCTGCAGCGCTGGGCAAAAGTGGTGTTGAAACACTGCGCCAGCAAACTATCGAGCTGCTCAATGGCAAACCGGTGGAGCAGGGCGATTTTGCCCAGCGCCTGGCCTACAATCTGGTGCCTGAGCAAAACTCGCAAGAAGTCACTCAGGAAGCGATGATCCGCAGTGAGTTGCTGGTGGCTTTGGGGGAAGACCTTGATGTTCGTGTGACCAACATCTTTGCTCCGGTTTTTTTCGGCGATAGCTGCGTTGTTGATATGGATACTGTCCAACCGGTTGATATTCACGAAATACAGTCTTTACTTGCAGAGTTCCCTGAAGTTTCGCTGGCCGAAGCCGATGAAGTGCCGACCATTGCTGATGCCGCGGGCAGCGACCAGCTCCATATAGGCAAACTTTACCAGAAATCGGATTATGGTACAGACTTGAGTTTTTGGCTGGTGGTCGATAGCTTCAAAAGAGGCGCCGTCCACACCGTTGAATTGATTGAGTTATTGATAAAAGGCTTTGCTGAGTGATAATTTAATTTTACTGCCTGGTGTACCTTTTTGTGGATAACGGCTGAAGACGTTAATGAGCCGCCTTACCGGTGGCTGTCGTTGGCATGAGGCGCGCCGACGGTCTACGCATAAAATAAGGATTCACGATGAGACTGCACAAACTTGTTGTAGCGATGTCTGCGCTGGCAGGGGTCATCGCTACGGTTAATTCCCATGCATTGGGGCTGGGTGATGTGAAGCTTCATACTGCACTGAATCAACCCTTGTTGGCTGAAATTGAGTTGATGCAGGTTGACGATCTCACACGCAGCGAGATACTTTCCAATCTGGCCAGCAAGTCCGATTTTGCCCGGGCCGGGGTTGAGCGCCCCCAAGTGTTAAACGGTCTTCAGTTCAAAACTGAAGTGGGTCCCAATGGTCGAGGCGTGATCAAAGTTACCAGTAAAGACCCTATTCAGGAGCCTTTCCTTAATTTTCTGGTGGAAGTGCACTGGCCCAATGGGCGCCTGTTAAAAGAGTATACCCTGCTGCTTGATCCGCCGGTGTTCAGTGGCATGCCATCAACAACCCGTGTCACCATGCCCCAAGCCGTCCCCACCAGCCAACCGGCACAAGTCACCAGACCAGCAAGCCGTTTTGAGTATTTGCCCCCTGCCAGTGCAGCCCGTCCTGAACGCAACTTGCGCCCGGAAACCTCGATGCCCGATCGCCGCAGCCAGCCAGCGCGTGCTTCGTCCCGGGACTACCGGGTTAATAACAATGACAACCTGTGGAATATTGCCGAGCAAGTTCGCCCCGACCAGGGCGTTACTGTGCAGCAAACCATGTTGGCAATTCAGCGCAAAAATCCACGGTCGTTTATTGACAGAAACATTAATCGCCTTAAACGGGGCGAGATTCTCAGAATTCCCGATCGTCGTGAAATAACCAGTTTGACTGTCAGCGAAGCCATTGCCGGGGTATCCCGGCAAAACCGTGAGTGGCAAGAGTGGCGCAGCCAAGTGGCTCAGCTTGATGCCACGCGCAGTAAAGCACCAGCCGCGCCCGGGCAACAAACGACAGTGGATGACAAACTGGCCATTGTTTCTGCAGAAGGAGCCACGGGCAGTGGTCAGGACATTGGTGGCGGTGTTGATCAGGCTAATGCTGCTTTGCAGACTGAGCTGGCCATGACCCGCGAGCAGCTTGACAAGCTCAGTCGGGAAAATGCTGAGTTAAACAGTCGTTTGCAGGATCTTGATGACCAGGTTGTCACCCTGAGGCGCCTGGTGGAGATGAAAGACGACCAGATGGCAGCACTTCAGGGGCGCTTGCAACAACAAGACCGGGAGCGCAAGCAACCCACAGAGCCCGCCGGCTCTATTGTGCCAGGTTTGCCCGATAATCCCCTGTACCTGTTGCCGTTGGGGCTGATTCCCCTCGTTGGAGTGGGTTGGCTGCTGGTTCGGCGGCGCCGGAAGATGTACGAGGCGGAGGCAACCAAAGCCATCGATAAACACAATCGGCCCAGACCCCGACCCAGGGCAGCCACAGGTGGGGAGGCGAGAGCTGATGCAGCCCCAAAGCCCGAGGCCTCTCCCAGCGCTGAGGCCGCAGCAAAGTTTGATCAAGCGCTGGCCCTTGCTGCTGCGGGTGAAGTTGAGGCAGATGTTGAGGACACTGCCCAGCAGACCGAAGACCCGCTCGGTGAGGCGGATATCTATATAGCCTACGGTCGTCTGGCTCAGGCTGAGGAGTTGTTGACGCAAGCGATCTTCAATGAACCGGCCCGCAACGACCTGAAAGTGAAGCTGCTTAAGGTGTACAGTGAAAGCGGCGAGCTTGATAAGTTTAATCGGGTGCTAACTGAGTTGGAAGCCACGGGTGATGCCGAGGCCATTGCTCAGGCTGCAGCCCTTCAGGCCAGTTTCGATGACGAGCTGGCCGCTCCCATTGATGAAGACGATATTCCCGACCTTGATCTGGATGAACTTGAAGTCGCTGGCAATGACTTCGCCTCGCCCGACAGTTCTGAGAAGGCCGGTAACACCGACCCGCTCGATGTTGATCTTGACGATCTGGATTTTGCATTCGAACCAGAGGACACCTTGGCCCAGGATAGCCAAACAGCCTTTTCCGGTCAGGGTGTTTCCAGTCTGGAGGCCTCTTTGGATGAGGATTTTGACTTTCTTTCAGAAGGTGATGAAGTGGCTACCAAACTCGACCTGGCCAGGGCTTACATCGATATGGGTGACAGAGACGGAGCCTCTGCTATTTTGCAGGAAGTGCTAGAGCAGGGTACCGATGCTCAGAAACAAGAGGCCACAGCGCTCCTGGCGGGTGGCAGCAGCTGATAAAAATAAAGCGCAGACAAAGGTGAGTCCGCACTGGATTCACTTTTTTCGCAATAATTCTAAAATAATTTTCCTGTTTCCTCTCTGAGGCTGTCTTTAATCGATTCATTATTTTTCAACCCACTGTGACTGTGTTGAGGTAAATAGAATGGATTTAAGTATTGGATTGAGTCTGGAATCTCCAACAAGGACAACGGAAGTAGCGAGTAACTCATCATCCGCAAGTCCTCTTTCTGAGGGTGAGGCCGGTGCAGCCACCTGTTTTGCAGAAAGAACGGTAACCATGACTTCTGATGTGATCGCATCGCTCTCGGATGCCTCACCAGTGCCTGATAGCAGCAATGCCGCTGAGCTGAAAAAAATTGAATCGCATGAGGTTGAAAAAATTAGCCAGTGGCAGCAGTTTAAAGCTAATAATCAACAGTTATTCGACCGGGAAAAAGAACTTTTTGACAATGTTACAAAACAAGTTGATTGCTATAAAAAAATTAAAGCGGAGTTGGATCAACTGAATGCAGGGTTTCAAGGCAAAGCGAGGCTTGAAAAAATCATCAACACGCTTGGGGTGGTTTATGATCAGAGCCACCTTGAACAAATCAGAGAGGATGTTTTAAAGGCAAAAAATGGCCGGTATATGGGTGATGTAACCCGCATACTGATTGCCTGGGCCCACTACCATCTGGATCAACTAAGTATTTTGCTGGCGTCGTTTGCTAATGACAGTCGCAGCTTTCTGTACGGGAAAGTTTCTGAATGCTCCCTGTTAATCGAAGTGGTTCAGGAGCTTTCGCTTGATCTTGGTCCTGTCGATCTGGCTGCTGAAGTTCTTTCAGAATTTTCAAGATACGAACGGGGTGCCAGGCATCATCGCCGTAATTTTCAGAGTTTGCTGAGCAATATGCAGTTGATGGATATGTTTTCTCCGGTGGTGCAATACGAAACTCAACACGTTGAGCCAGTGGCGGCAAACCCGGGCCAGCATGCAGAAGAGGATTCTGAAGCAGTTTTCTTAAATGTTGCAACGGCAACAACCGGTTTGGATCATGCCCAGACTGCCATGCGTATTCTATGGAATAAAAACTTTGTTTCGGCGAAGTATTTCGGGAAAAAATATTCTGAAATTTTTTCTCCCAAGGAGGGAATTGGCGGTTTCATGGTAACCAAAGGACTCGCCCGGGTGTTTGATGGTTTTTGCCAGCACCATGCCATTGCCAGGGTAATTCACCTTTCTGCTGGTACCGGGGTATTGCAGGCGGCCATGAAGAGTATCGGGAGTGATGTTGCGGTTACCAGTCTTGACACCTACTCCGGGGGCGATGTGCTTAAACTGCAAGATGGGCAGCGGCAGATGGTATTTTTTGATGAGTTTGACAGGGAAGGCGTGGTTGTCGAAGAATACGGAAAATACCTCAATGCTCATAGAGGACTTATCTCGTCAGACAGTTGTCTGTTGGTCACTTTTCCGAATATTCAGGACAAGTCATCTCGCCAGTTAAAAAAGGCGCTGCAGTGTTGGGGGATACTCGGTGGAGGGCTGGTGATTGTCCTGTCAGAAGTCAATGATAAAAACCTGATTTACGATAACCTGTTTACCAATGGCGGGCTATTGAAAAAAGACAGCGATATTTCACTGCCACCAGAGTTGATTCGAACAATTCCCCATGTTACTCCTGAAATATTCACCATAGAACGAAACTTATAGAGCGAATCGTTCTGTAACCTTTGCCCGGTTCAGAGTGGCCGGGTGGGGCTGTGTGTTTTGCGCAGATGCCAAGCGCACAGCATCGGTGTCCCGTGATGACCCATCAGGTAACTTACCCAAATCGTGCGATTATGCTACTTTAACCCGCCTGAATATGGCAGTAACGATCTGATCCATTCCGGAATAATACCAATTACTTTTTTCCACCTGCCGTGATCAGCCAAGACTCAGGTGATTGCCCTGGCTGTGTTGATCAGGAGAGAATTGCTGGTGGAAGCGTTGTTAATCTGAAGGAGTAAATGTGACAGGTTCCAATACGTCCTGCGAAGGACTGGTCACCATTCGGGACTTTATCCGGTGGGGTGCGAGCCAATTTAACCAGGCAGGCTTGTTCTTTGGTCATGGCAGTGATAATGCCCTGGATGAGTCGTTGCATCTGGTTTTTCAGGTATTGCAGTTGCCCTGGGATCTGCCCGACAGTTACCTGGATTGTCGCCTGAGTGCCGATGAGCGGGAAGAAATTACCCTGCTGATTAGTGACCGCACCACCAGTCGCAAGCCGCTGGCTTATCTTCTTAACCAGGCATGGTTTTGTGAGCTGCCGTTTTACGTGGATGAGCGAGTGCTGGTTCCCCGTTCGCCTATTGCAGAGCTTATTGCTCAGCAGTTTCAGCCGTGGCTTGGTGATGTGGCGGTTAGTCGGGTGCTTGATCTGTGTGCCGGCTCCGGCTGTATCGGCATTGGTACTGCCTTTGTGTTTCCTGAGTCCCAGGTAGACTTGCTGGATATTTCCGAAGGTGCCCTGGAAGTGGCCAATATCAATATCGATCGCCATGAATTGTGGGGTCGGGTGCAGGCCATCAAGTCAGATTTGTTTGATGCTTTTGATGCCTTGCCGGAGCGGCCAAAATATCAACTTATTCTCAGCAATCCGCCGTATGTGGACGCTGAAGATATGTCCGATATGCCCGAAGAATTCACCCATGAGCCAGAGCTTGGTCTGGTCGCTGGTGATGATGGACTTGACTTTGCCCACGCCATTTTGGCGCAGGCGGCGGATTACCTGGATGCGCAAGGGCTTCTGGTGCTGGAAGTGGGCAACAGCCAATGGGCTCTGCAAAATGAATACCCTGAAGTACCATTTATCTGGCCTGAGTTTGTGCATGGCGGTCACGGCGTCCTTGTGCTGTCGGCCGAAGATTGCAGGAAATATCAACCAGTATTTAAAAGCCGGTTGCAGGAAGGGCGGTAGTTCGTAGCAACACAACAGGCACACTCAACAAGGGACGATCATGGCAGGTAATAGCATCGGGCAGTTGTTCAGAGTCACCACCTTCGGTGAGTCCCACGGTCCGGCAATCGGTTGCATCGTTGATGGTTGCCCGCCGGGTCTGGTGCTCAGTGAGGCGGACATTCAGCCGGACCTGGACCGTCGCCGGCCTGGTGCCTCCCGCTTCACCACCCAGCGCCGTGAGCCTGACCAGGTGCGGATTCTTTCCGGGGTTTTTCAGGGGCTCACCACCGGCACACCCATTGCCTTGCTGATTGAGAATCAGGATCAGCGCTCCCGGGATTACACCAGCATCGAGAACGTGGTCAGGCCGGGTCATGCCGACTACACCTACAGCCATAAATACGGTATTCGCGATTATCGCGGTGGTGGTCGTTCTTCTGCCCGGGAGACAGCCATGCGCGTTGCCGCCGGTGCTATTGCCCGCAAGTACCTGGGTTCCCAAGGTATGGAGATCCGTGGCTGGCTGGCGCAGATTGGTGATATTAAAGCCGATAAGCTCGATTGGCAGGAGATTGACAACAACCCTTTCTTCTCCCCCGATGCCGATAAGGTGCCAGTCATGGAGGCGCTGATTAACCGTCTTCGCTCAGAAGGTGATTCGGTGGGAGCCAGGGTTTCGGTCATGGTCACCGGCGTGCCGCCCGGACTTGGTGAGCCGGTTTTTGACCGACTCGATGCGGATCTGGCTCACGCATTGATGAGTATTAATGCCGTCAAAGGTGTTGAGATCGGCGATGGGTTTGCCTGCGTCAGCCAAAGAGGGACCGAGCATCGGGATGAGATAACGCCGGCCGGCTTTCTGTCTAACCATGCCGGTGGCACACTGGGAGGCATCAGCTCCGGGCAGAACATTATTGCCCATATTGCCTTGAAACCAACATCCAGCATTACCACGCCGGGACAATCAATCACCATGCAGGGAGAAGCTGTCGAAGTGGTCACCAAGGGGCGTCACGACCCTTGCGTTGGCATTCGCGCGGTCCCCGTTGCTGAGGCGATGACGGCCATTACGTTGATGGATCATCTTATGCGCCACCGGGCTCAGAATGCGGATGTTATCAGTCATCTGCCCGTGCTCTGATTGTGTTGATTAAGGAGTAGTCTCGAAATAACTTCCGCATTTATGGAATCTGAACTCCGTTCGGACTGAGCCTGTCGAAGTCCGGTGACAGCACCCTTCGACTTTGCTCAGGGTGAACGGAAACCGGGAAGTTATTTCGGGACAGA
>Ga0126343_10000019_pt1 | contig 50560 bp, 35 predicted proteins | sample Cyp2metagenome_FD_92531 | JGI IMG/M metagenome (GOLD analysis project Ga0126343, IMG submission 92531) | Coral microbial communities from Lord Howe Island, Old Settlement Bay, Australia - Cyphastrea 2 metagenome | ecosystem: Host-associated > Invertebrates > Cnidaria > Coral ...
AAAAGCAAAAGCGGACGCTAGTTGGAATCAATTTCGACAATACCTAACCTACAAAGCGGAGGATGCTGGTAGGAGGATGGAATTTGTCAACCCTGCATACACAACCCAAAAATGCAACAAATGCGGAGAGATAGAGAAAAAACCAATATCGCAAAGACAGCACTGTTGTAAGCATTGCGGGTACACGACCCACAGAGATCACAACGCGTCTCAGAATATTTTGGCCCTCGGACTAGATGGCCTGGGTAGCAACCCTAGAAGCCTTCGCCTTTAGGCGAGGGAGTAGTCACTAAGATGTTCAATACTCGAAATTTCTATTGCATAAATGGGCACACATGGCCCAGATCTTGAACGTTATCGATCGACGCTGTTAGAATGGGTCTCTTCTGATGTTGAGATCATGAGATATGGGACGCACTTTTTTAAACCTTTCTGCCTTTTTTTTAAAAGTGCTCCTTTCTCTGCGCTATCGCCTTGAAACAAAAAACTTACATGCCCTTTTTAATGCTCAATATCACAAACGAGGAAAGATCTTGTTCCTTCCCAATCACTCTGCAGAAGTGGATCCCCTCATTTTAATGTCTCTTTTGATCGGTGCGTTCCGCCCACGTCCCCTCGTCGTGAGCCATTTTTACTCCTTGAAGGGGGTAGGTTGGTTAATGAAATGGGTGCGGGCTGTGTCGATACCCGCCCTGGGGACATCTGTTAACACTTGGAAAGTCAGGCAAATAGAAAAAACCCTTCAGAAGGTAAAAGAGGGGCTCGAGCGCTTGGATAATTTTTTAGTGTATCCTTCAGGGCGTTTGAAACACTCTGGTCGAGAAGTGATTGGGGGCAATTCGTTCGTGCATCGCCTCGTGCAACTCTGCCCAGATGTTAATATCGTCTTGATTCGGATAACCGGTTTGTGGGGAAGCACCTTTTCCCGAGCCATTTCAGGTCAATCCCCCGATTTTTGGGAAGTGATGTGGTTTGGAATCAAAATGCTTGCGAAAAATGGATTTTTTTTGATGCCCAAACGGGTGGTGATGGTTGAATTTGCACTAGCTCCAGCAGATTTTCCCAAGAGCGGGTCTCGCAAAGAGATCAATTCTTACTTGGAAGAGTGGTTCAATCAATACGTCGACGAGGCCGGTAATGTAAAGGACCGAGAGCCCTATAAGCAGGTCTCTTTTAGTCGATTCTTCCGGCATGTCCCCTCGATGATGGAGCAACAGAGGAAGGTGGGGCAAACGCGCACTGTCCCCATTCCAGAAGACATACAAAATGACCTATTTGCAGAGTTATCACGCCTGTCGGGCTATCCCAGACAAGAGATCCACGCGGATAGTGATCTCGTCAAAGATTTAGGTCTCGACTCATTGGATTATGCGAGTATGCAGCTTTTCCTCGATAAGCGGTATGGTTGTCGTGCAATCCATTTAGAGCACACTAAGACTGCAAGAGATTTGTGTGAACAGGCCATGGAAGACTCCGGTAGAGATGCGGCGGTAACTAGCAAGCGAATACATGTGTGCACATGGCCTCAGGAGTCTGTACGTTCTTGCGTCGATTATCCCCCCGGTGTGATCCTGCAGGAAGTCTTTTTACGTAATTGTGAGCGAATGAAAAAGATGGTGGCATGTGGCGACGCGTTGAGCGGATTTATGACCTACCGCCGGTTAAAAATAGTCGTTTTGACCCTTGCGCACAGATTGGAGGGGGTAGGTGGGCCCTATCTCGGAGTGCTCTTGCCCGCCTCAGTTGGAGCTTATGTGATCATTTTATCCATCCTCATGGCTGGAAAAATTCCCGTCGTTTTAAACTGGACAGCGGGCAAGAGAAGCCTCGATGTCGCAAACGATCTGCTCGATATAAAAATGGTATTGAGTTCTCGCCGTTTTTTGGAAAGCGTTGATGGCGTTGAGTTGACCCCGTTTGAAGATAAAATCGTCTGTTTGGAAGAATACCAAAAAACGATTTCCCTTTGCGATAAAGCGCGGGGTATGTACTTATCAACGAGAAGAACATCACATGTGATGAGATGCTTACCATTAAAGGAAGTCAAGCCAAATAGCCCGGCCGTTGTGTTATTTACTAGTGGGACTGAGGCCTATCCGAAAGCGGTGCCTCTATCACACCACAACCTCATGACCAATCAAAGAGCGGCCCTTTCTGTGGTGCATCTCGAGCATAGTGATGCTCTTTTGGGCATGTTGCCCCCCTTTCATGCGTTTGGTTTCTCGGTCACGGGACTCTTACCCTTATTGAGTGGCTTAAGGGTCTTTTTTTCTCCCGATCCTACCGATAGCCATACCATTGCACGGGAGTGCTCTTCGCTAGGCATTACCATGCTCTGTGCAACTCCTCACTTTTACTTTAATCTCTTTGAAGGTGCAATGCCCGAACAGCTCGAATCGGTGCGGCTATTTGTAACCGGGGGAGAGAAAGCACCCGAGGAGCTGTTTAAGCAAGTGGAGCAGCTTCGGGGAGATTCGATGTTAGTCGAAGGGTATGGCATCACCGAGTGCGCCCCCATTGTGACTCTTGCCCGCCCGGGCACCGATCGAAAAGGGGTGGGATACCCACTCCCTGGGGTTGAGGTATGCGTGATCGACCCCAAAACGCTTGGTTTAGCTCCTTCTCATGAAGTGGGGGAGATTTGCGTCAAAGGTCCCAATCTATTTGCGGGTTACATGGGCAGAGCTCTCAGCCCTTTTATTGAAATCGAGGGAGAAAAATGGTACCGAAGTGGAGATTTGGGATCGATTGCAGAAGATGGGGCCCTTGTATATGTGGGTAGAATCAAGCGATTTATCAAAATTGCAGGAGAAATGGTCAGCCTTCTCGCAATAGAAGAAGAGCTCACCCATGCAGCAGAGGAAAGGGGGTGGATAGAAAAAGGGGGGAAAACGGCACAATTGGCAATCGCCTGCCATGAGGAAAAGAAAGGGCGTCCCATTTTGACCCTCATGGCAACGTTCGATGTTGCTCTTCAAGATGCAAATGAGATCTTGAGTTGCTCTGGTTTTGGACGCATTGTAAAAATTCAAAAGGTAAAGAAAATTTCACACATTCCCCTGACGGGAACGGGGAAAGTTCATTTTCGTCGTATCAACGAAATGCTTAAAGAGGGATTGTGCCACTGAAAGTATATCACACAAAAACGGGAAGAAAAGAGGAGATCACTTACGCTCCCCATCGAAGTCAACTCCTTCTCTATACCTGTGGGCCCACGGTGTATCATTTTGCCCATATTGGAAACTTTCGTGCTTATGTTTTTGAAGATTTTTTCCGTCGCACATTGGCATTTTTTGGATTTGCCGTCAAACACGTGATGAACTTGACAGATATCGACGATAAGACCATCAAAAGAGCGAGCGAAAAGGGCATGACACTGGGCACATTTACACAGTTTTATAAGAACGCTTTTTTCGAAGACCTCGAGGCGCTCGAGATTCTGCCCGCCCATCATTATCCATCGGCGAGCGAATATATCCCACAGATGATTCACATGATCAAAACACTTCTCGACAAGGGACTCGCTTACCAAGTAGAAGAGGGAAGCATCTATTTTAGCATTGACCGGTTTCCTTCCTATGGAACGCTATCCCACCTCCCAGTGGGAGATCTCAAAGTAGGTGGATCCAACCGTGTAACGAGTGATGAGTATGAGAAACAGTGCGCAGCTGACTTTGTACTTTGGAAGCGGTATGACCCCGGGCGGGACGGTGCGATCTTTTGGGAGAGCCCCTTTGGAAAGGGACGTCCGGGTTGGCATATCGAATGCTCTGCGATGGCGCGGGCACTTCTGGGCAAGACGATCGACATTCATATAGGTGGAGTAGATAATATCTTTCCTCATCACGAGAATGAAATTGCTCAATCGGAAGGGTGTCATGATCAGCTCTTTACCCGTTTTTGGGTGCATGTTGATCACTTAGTGGTCGATGGGAAGAAAATGTCCAAAAGCTTGAATAATTTTTATACACTGCGCGATGTGCTCGCAAAAGGGTATAGCAGTGCTGAGATCCGTTATCTGCTCATGAGCACCCATTATCGTATCAAGCTCAATTTCACAATCGATGGGTTACATGCCGCGCGCCATTCACTGGACCGTTTGGGCAACTTTGTCGATCGGCTGCATCAAGTCCAAGGGGGACACTGTTACCATTCCCGTGTGCAGACGGCCCGAGCGCAATTTAGGCAGGCCTTGGGAGATGACCTCAACATTTCAAAAGCTCTTGCTGTGCTCTTTAATTTCGTGCGCCGGGTGAACTTGGACATCGACCGTGGATTTATGACTGTTCTAGGGGCAGCAGAGATCCTGACATTTTTAGGCGATGTCAATGATGTGCTCGGCTTTATTCCCATGAAGGGCGGGCAGTGCAAGTGGCCAAAAGAGGTGCAAATCGCTCTTGACAAACGGCAAGAAGCTCGGCATAAAAAAAATTGGGCGGAAGCAGATAGACATCGGGATTATATCGAGTCGAAAGGGTATAAAATCGAGGACGATCCGCGCGGTCCACGTTTAAGGAAAATCAAATCCTAAAAATATACAAAGCTGTTATAGAAACAGTAAATGCGAAGATCAGGGGCTGTTTGACGTGGCGTACATGCTAGGGCCTAATCCTTACATCCATTTAATTGTAAATGGATAAGAGGTATTTATGTCATCTGTTTTTGTTCTCAATTGTGGTAGCTCATCTATCAAATTTCAAGTCGTCGATCCTAAGTCGACAGAAGTTCTCTTTAGTGGTATAGCGGAAAATATGCAAACAAAAAGGTGTGTGCTCAATTGGAACGTAAAGAGCAGAAAAGATAGAAAAAGCCTTTTACATTCAGATTATCAAGAGGTAATACAAGAAATAGTCAATATCTTTAAGCAATACCCTGTGCTCGAAAAGAGATTAATCGCCGTCGGCCATCGAATTGTACACGGCGGAAAAGAGTTGGTGGAATCGATCATCGTGAATGATGAGGTCATGAGCCAAATCTATAAGCACCGTCATTTGGCTCCTCTGCACAATCCCGTCAATATCTCGGGGATTGTGGCGATGCGAACTGTATACCCTCAACTTCCCCAGATAGCTGTTTTTGATACTGCCTTTCATCAAACTGTGCCAAAACATGCTTACCTCTACGCAATCCCCTACACATATTATGAACATCATCAAGTGCGTCGCTATGGATTTCACGGAATTAGCCATCGGTATATGACACAAAGCGTCGCGCAAGCTCTCGGTAAAAAAATTACAGAAGTTTCAATTATAAGTGCTCATCTGGGTAACGGTTGTAGTGTGTGTGCGATTTCGAACGGTCAAAGTGTGGATATCAGTATGGGTTTTACCCCCTTAGAGGGATTAATGATGGGGAAGCGCAGTGGTGATATTGACCCGGCAGTTGTGGGATTTTTAGTTAAAAAGCTTAGAGTGCGGACGAGCGACATCATCACAATGCTCAATGATGCAAGTGGTTTATTAGGAGTGTCCGGGATTAGCGAGGATTTAAGACTCGTGCAAGAAGCTGCAGAAGATGGGAATCAGCGAGCTGTTTTAGCCATTGAGATGTTTTGTTATAGATTGGCGAAGTATGTTGCTTCCTATTTGGTTCCTCTAGGTCTTCCCGATGCGCTTGTCTTTACCGGGGGGATTGGAGAAAATGCCTCATTTATCCGAAGCCGTGTAATCAAGTGGCTAAGTCCCATGGGATTTATGATTGAAGAACAGCTAAATCAACAAAGCGTTACATGCATCTCTCCTAAAGGCAAAACTCCGCGTGTGTTTGTCTTTCCCACGCATGAAGAACTCATGATTGCCCAAGATGCTCTTGCGCTCGTCGAGAGGGCGTGATGCATGTTTTGCTCATGGTTCCCATTGGGCGTGATGTCGGACTATCAACGGTATCATTGGGTGTAGTCCGCGCTTTTGAAAATCAAGGGCTCAAGTCCCTTTTTCTCGATCCCGTTACGCACACATCATGTGATCTAGATACACAGTTTTTACAACAGGCCCTCTGCGAACTAGACGAGCCGTTTCCCATTGAGTTTGTCGAAACTTTGCTCAGTCAAAATCAAGGGGATCATTTTATAGAATTTCTCTTAGCTTGCTTTAACCATCGGGCCAAAGAGATGGATGTGGTGGTAGTTCGAGGGGTGATTTCGCACCAGTTGCGCGGCTATGCGGCCCAACTCAACTTTGATATCGCGCAGGCGCTTGACGCAGAAGTGATTTTTGTGATGAATCCGGGGCATTGTTCTTGCCAAGTCGTAAGCGAACAAATTGAGATGGCAGCGCACCCTTATGGAGGGATAAGAGATGGAAAAATACTCGGTTGCATGTTTAACAAAGTAGGGGCCCCTGTTGACCAGCATGGAAATGTGCGGATCGATTTTTTTGATCTGGGGGAGAAAATAGAAGAGACTCGAAGAGCTCTTGCAAAATGCACCGTTTTTAAAGAGAAAAACTTCACACTCTTAGGGTGTTTCCCATGGGAGCGTCATTTAACAGCTCTGCGGGTCAAAGATATTCAAAAGCACTTAGGAGCGCACATTCTGCATGCGGGAAAAATCGGAGAAAACCGCGTGATGCATTTTGCCATTGCTGGGGCGACAGTTGAAAATATGGCATTAGCTCTCAAAGCAGACACCATGTTGCTCACATCGGGGGATCGATCAGACGTGATTTTAGCAACATGTCTCGCTTGCTTAGGTGGGACGCATATCGCAGCGCTGCTCCTCACGGGAGGACATGTACCAGGACCTAATACAAAACGGCTATGCGAACCCGCTATCAGGCGCGGCCTTCCCATTTTATCTGTTCAAACAGATAGCTTGCGCACAGCTGTTTCTCTTCAAGATCTGAGTATGGAAATTCCCGAAGATGATGATGAACGAAGAGAAATGGTAAAGGAGTTTGTGGCACATTTTATCGACGCACATTGGATTCAAAAGTTGAGTCAGACATATCCCACGCATGCGCTCTCTCCACCTGCATTTCGGTTTCAACTCATCGAAAAAGCGAAAAAGGCAGGACGCACAATCATTTTACCCGAAGGGGAAGAACCTCGCATCTTAAATGCCGCAAGAATCTGTGCTCATCGTAAGATTGCTCAAATTGTTTTGCTTGGAAATCGGGAGAGAATCGCCTATTTGGCAAAAGAGTATGACGTGCCCATGGGAAATGGTGTAGCATCGATAGATGCTGACGCAGTGAGGGAAAGGTATGTACAGCCTTTAATGGCCCTTCGCAAACACAAAGGGATCGATGAGAAGCAGGCTCGTGAATCCCTAAATGATAACATCACATTAGCAACCATGATGCTCAAAGTGGGAGAGGTAGACGGATTAGTAGCGGGGGTAGATCATACAACAGCGCAGACGGTCTTGCCAGCGCTAAAACTGATCAAAACGAAAGAAAGTGCACTGCTTGTTTCGTCGATTTTCTTCATGTGTTTGCCAACTCAAGTACTCGTATATGGGGATTGTGCTGTCAATCAGGACCCAACAGCAGAAGAACTGGCCGATATTGCTGTGCAAAGCGCTGCATCTTCTGAACAATTTGGCATTCCCGCGCGTATTGCCATGATCAGCTACAGTACGGGAGGATCGGGATCTGGCGCAGCTGTTGAGAAAGTAAAAAGGGCCACCCAGATCGTTAAACAGACATGCCCACATTTGCTCATCGATGGTCCCCTTCAGTACGATGCGGCTTTTACTCCCGAAGTGGCCAAGAGAAAAGCCCCAAACAGCCCCGTTGCGGGTAGAGCAACGGTGTACATTTTTCCCGATCTCAATACGGCTAATACAACCTACAAAGCAGTGCAGAGAAGTGCGCATGCCTTGTCGATTGGCCCTGTTCTTCAAGGGCTCACGAAACCGGTCAATGATCTATCTAGAGGAGCTTCTATCGAAGACATTGTATTTACCATCGCCATCACATGTGGCATGAAATCCACTTGATGGATTATTGAGATGGCGACACACATGGACGATCTACCTACGTGCTCCAGGAAAAGAAGAACGGCCTCAACTGTTTTTCAGTTTGCCGGAGGGTGACGGCATTTTGCAAATGTATGGGAAGATAATTGATTTTTGCTTTGGGAAGACAAAGGGCGGCTATTTCCGTGCACATATCTTGCAATGTGGGAACATCCGGATTGATTCTATCTCTTCCCAACCGAGCGAGTAATGAAGGGTCTGATGTTCGCTCTCCCCTAAATGGCAGCTCAAATAATGTCTGAATGACAAACCGATTGGCCTTTTTTATCATCAGGGACTGTTGCGTATGATCATTTGGAATTTTTGAGAGGGCGAAGCCCACACAGGGATGTGTATTCCAATTGTGATCTTTTTGGTCACAAAAATGTAGAGAGAAACCAAACAGAGGCATCGAATGTGTTAAGACGAGCCGGCGGATTTTTGGCCAGCACACGTGTAAGGCGAGATTTTGTACACAGGTACGCACTTGCTCCCAATCTTGATCATTCATCTGACTCGATCTCGAGAAACCGAGAAAATGATGATCCGGGTTTTTGCAGAAATAAGGAATATATTCTAACTGTAAAAATTGTGGGCCAAAAGAAGGGTTCATCTTAATCTCCTCATCTAATTGAAAAAAGTGGGACTCATGTTATCTTTGCGTTGAAGACAAAAGCAAGTACAACATCTGTTTTCAGAGTATATTTCCCACTTCCAAAAAAAATCGTTTTACTCAGGAAGAGAGAAGCAAATAGGCTTAAACTGTTGTGCAGGGTGCCAGAGGGCGACGGCATTTTGTAAACGCATGGGAAGATCATTGATTGTTGCTTTGGGAAGATAAAGGGCGGCTATTTCCGTGCACATCTCTTGCAGAGTAGGCACATTTAGATCGATTCCACAACTATTCAACTCAAGTAATAACAAAGAGTCCGATGAACGCCTCGCTCTAAATGGCAGTGCAAATAACTCTCGAATGATATATTAGTTTACTTTTTTTATGAGATAAGATGCCCTTGTCTGATCGTCCGGACTTTTTAAGAGGGTAAATCCCAAGCAATCCTTCCGGTCATATAAACTCAGAGGGTGATTCTTCATTGATAATAGAGGCCAGTTTTCTACAGTCAAGCGGCGAACACCTCGCCAGTACATCTCCAAGCACAGATTGCGCAAACGCACGCGGACCTGATCCCAATCCCAATCGCTGATTTGATCGCACTTTGAGAAACCGAGGAAACAACGATCTGGATCGTCAACAACGTGAGGGATGCACTCTAATCGCAAGGGTTGCACCCTATCACAAAAACTCATCTTCAGCTCCTTGTTTTAGTTGGCTACACTGGCAAAGGCCAATGAGCCTGACTTTTTTGGGAAAGCAGGTGAGGACGTAGTTAGAGCAAGTGATATAAATCCAAGGAAAGCACCTATCCAAAACCTACCAGTCCCGACTTCTACAATCTGATGCAACATGAAGCAGCTTATTTTCTTTTTGGTAACAAACGATTGTTTCTCGTAAAAGTAGTGGAAGATGTTGCATTTCCGTTTTGGAACAATGAAGAGACGCGACATTGATGCATATTTCTTCCAGAGTGGGAACACCAGGATTGATCCGGTCTCGACTTAAACAAGCGACGAGTGCAGCATCCGATTCTAATCTTGTTCTACACGGCAGCGCGAATAATGCTTGTATGACATATCGATTGATCTTTTTTATTAAACGGGATTGCGGTGTGTCACCGTCTGGAACGGGTAAGAGGGCGAACCCCACTACAACCTTTCTAATCTCATCGGGGCTTCCTTGTTGATGAAAGTGCAAGTGGAATTGGTTGCAGCAAAAATGACAACTTCTTTCGATTAAATTGCGAATGCGTTGCCAATGAGAGATGATGAGTTGCAAATCTTCACGCGCCTCACGCGGGTGCAGGTGGGTCGTTTGACAACAGCTCGCCGAGAAGCCGAGAAAATGGCGATCTGGATTTTGGGCAAAGTTGGGGATATAGTGTAATTCCAAAGAGTGTGGCTTATCAGAAGGGCTCATCTTTAAGTGTTTTGATTCTGTTGCTTAAAATTGCAAAAGCAAGCCAGCGGGGGGCACATTGCAAACTGTTCATGTTTAAGGGTGCTAATGGACCTCGGTTTTTTGATCGGCGTTTAATAAAAAATAATTGGTTCAATTCTGCTTTCTAAGCGAAAAAAAAGCAAGTCAAGAATTTGTAATTTGGATAGAATCGAGTCTTGAAAAAGACTTGAATTAGTGATTTATGAATTTTTACATCCAACCAAACGTCTTCAAACAATTACCCCATCTCAAGGTGGGCGTCTTGCTCGTGTTAGGTTTTGATAATCGGGCAAGCCATTGCAGCATCGATACAATAATCGCCACTCAAACGCGAGAGATCCAAAACACGTATCGAGCTAATGATTTCAGTCAGACTCCTAAAATTACCGATTGGCACGCGGATTACCGATATTTTGGCTATAAACCTTCTTCTCGTCGTGGTCGCCTAGAATCTTTTTTGCACCTCTTCATGGAAGGCAAGCCCCTTCCCGATATCAATCCCGTCGCTAATTTCTATAATCTCATTTCGATCAAACACCTTTTACCTATTCATGGAAATGATCTAGACAAAATCGAGGGAGACATCTATTTAACTGTAAATCAAGAGGATGAATTGCTCGTTCCGCACGCGAAGAAGGAGAGGGAAATCGCAAAACTTGAAGAGATCATCTATCGAGATGATGTGGAGGTGTTATACGAGGTGTGGAGTGGGCGCCAAAGTAGGAAAACTGAGGTGACGGACGGGACGAAAAACATGTTTTGCGTCATTGAGGGACTTGAAAGCACCTCTTTAGCCGAAATAGCAAAAGCCTTGAAAGAGCTTCAGGAGCTCATCGAAACTTACTGTGGGGGCGTAAGTCAGCCCTATCTTCTCGACGTGCAGTGTCCTCATTTATCCCCCGAAGCTCACCTATCGAGTCGCACCATTTCCACTGAACTTTCCGAGCCCGAATACCATCATCATGCCTCTTTCTTGACGCGGAAAAAAAAGCTAAGAGAGATCCGCGAGATGGGGATCAATCCCTATCCTGCCAAATATGAGCCGACTCATTCTACGTACCTTCTCGAAGAGACTTTTGGAAAACAACCGATTGGGACGTTTGAAGATGGAATAGCCGGACGCACTGAGAAGGTGCGCGTCGCCGGGAGGGTCATGTTATTTCGTGCCATGGGCAAGAACGCCTTTGCTCATCTTCAAGATGAATTTGGGCGTATCCAAATCATGTTTAACAGAGACCACACTGAGGTCGAAGGGCTTACAATAGGAACGTTGACGCCCCTTAAGTTCATTGAAAAAAAGATTGACTTAGGAGATATCATTGGAGTCGAAGGGTATTTATTTCGCACGCAAAAAGAAGAAATGACGGTCTTTGCCTCTAGGGTTCAACTTTTGGCTAAAGCCTTGCTCCCCCTTCCCGATAAACATAGTGGATTGGCTAACAGGGGGATTTGTTATCGCAAACGATGGCTTGATTTGATCATGAATCGAGATGTCATGAATCGCTTTAAAATGCGCAGTGAGATCCTGTCTAGGATTCGTAGTTACTTTAGAGATCAAGGGTTTATAGAAGTAGAAACCCCTGTTTTACAAAACATATTTGGAGGGGCAGAGGCCCGTCCTTTTGTGTCTAAGCTCAATGCGTTGCACCAAACTATGTATCTGCGCATCGCACTTGAAATTGCACTCAAGAAACTGATTGTAGGTGGGTTTTCCCGTGTATTTGAAATGGGCAAGGTGTACCGTAATGAGGGGATTGACAGAACGCACAACCCTGAGTTTACCATGCTAGAAGCATATGCCGCTTACTGGGATTATCACGATATGATGACATTTAGTGAAAACCTCTTTGCTCGTGTTGCAGAAAACCTCTATGGTTCGACATGCATCGGGATGCGTCGGGATAAAGCCGGAAATGAGCATCAAATTGATTTGAAAACTCCTTGGAAGCGCCTTTCTATGAAACGGGCAATCCGGCATTACGCACACTGTGACCCGGACGAAATGTCAGAATCAGAAATGCGGTTGAAACTCAAAGGGCAAGGGGATGATAAAGAGTTAGATAAGGCTAATAGAGGGCAGCTTATCGCCCTCCTTTTCGATGCTTTTGTAGAGCAGCATTTGATCGAACCTCAACATATCATCGATTACCCCCTCGACATCTCTCCCCTTTCCAAGCTGCACACTGATGAGCAACTGCGCCAAGAGGGGTTTGTCGAGCGTTTTGAAACTTTTATTTTGGGTTACGAATTTTGTAATGCCTATTCGGAGCTAAATGATCCCGAATTGCAAAGAAGCATTTTTGAAAAGCAACATCTCAAAAGGGAAATGGGTGACGCAGAAGCTCACCCCATGGATGAAGAATTTATCGAAGCCATCTGCCAAGGTATGCCCCCAACAGCTGGGCTTGGAATTGGTATTGATCGTCTTGTAATGCTCTTTACCAATGCTTTTTCAATCCGGGATGTGATGTACTTCCCCTTGATGCGACCCGAGGACTAATCTCAACATTTTAAAGAGATCACAACGCGTCTCTAAAGTATATTGGTCCTCGGATTAGATGGCCTGGGTAGCAACCCTAGAAGCCTTCGCCGTTAGGCGAGGGAGTAGTCACATGGACTCCCTGTCTTTAAGCAAAAGTGGATACAGGATCAATATCCACCAAGGTGCGGATCAAGCGTGTGGGATGATGATTCAAAGTGTCTCGAACCGCGTGTGCAAGAATTTGGCTGTGAGCCCCTTTTAGCAAAAGCCTAAATCGAAACATATCCTTGATTTTAGCATAACCAGAAGGGATCAGTGGGAAAACGGAATAGGAGGGAGGGAGTGTGGAAATCAGTGCACGTCGGATCTTCTCGGCAAAAGAGAAAACCTCTTGCTCGCCGATTCCACTAAATGTGATCTTTGCAAGGCGTGAATAGGGGGGATAGCCGAGCATCTCGCGCGATTTGATCTCTTGCTCAAAGAAGGCGCGGTAGTCTTTTTGTGTTGCAAGTGTGAGGATGGTGTGATCATTCAATCGGGTTTGAATGATCACCTCCCCTTTCAAATTGCCACGTCCTGCACGTCCGGCCACTTGGACCAGTCTTTGGAAGACCCATTCGCCTGCTCGAAAATCGGGGAAGTTAAGGGCCCCATCCGAATCTAGAACACCAACGAATGTCACGGCTGGAAAATGAAGCCCTTTTGCGATCATCTGTGTGCCAATGAGCACATCAGCCTTCCCCGAACGAAAAGATTTGAGCAGCAGGTCGTAACTTCCTTTATGGCGCGTGGTATCACTGTCCATTCTAAGCGTACGCATGTTGGGGAAAATGGCGCGTAGAGCTCTTTCGATTCGTTCGGTACCGAACCCTTTGTAACACAAAGCGGCCCTCGAGTGGCAATAAGGGCATTGTATGGGAGGAGGGATGATCTTAAAACCACATAAATGGCAGAGGAGTAGCCGGTTTTTCTCGTGGGAGGTCAAACTGATGGCACAGTGGGGACATGTGATGCCCTTTTCACATTGGGTGCAGAGCTGAAAGGTGTGGTATCCACGACGGTTTAAAAATAAAAGAGACTGTTCTCCTTTTTCAAACCGCTTTCCCAAAGCATCCAAAAGAGCCTGAGAAAACAGGGTGAAACCACCGCGGTGAGCGTATTCTTTTTTCATATCGATCAAAGAAACGGGAGGTAGGGCAGCATTAGTCGCCCGCTTCGTCAATGTATTGAGCTGGTATTTTCCCCTTTTACTATTTTCATATGTTTCGATAGAAGGGGTGGCGCTGCCGAGAATCACAGTTGCTTTTGCAAGCTTTCCCCGCATGATGGCGACATCGCGAGCGTGATAACAGGGCTGTTCCTCCGTTTGCTTATAAGAACTTTCATGTTCTTCATCGATGATGATGAGGCCGAGCTGCTTGACCGGGCAGAAAATAGCCGAACGGGCTCCGATCACAATTGAGATTTCACCCCGGAAAACAGCGTGCCATTGATCGTAGCGCTCCCCTTTGCTAAGGCGGTGGTGTAAAATGCCGATGTTTTCAGTAAAGCGGGATTTGAGCCTTTCAATGGTTTGAGAGGTCAGAGCAATTTCTGGAACGAGAAAAACCACTCCCCGTTTTTTTAATCGCGCCTCTCGAATTGCCTGTAAATAGATTTCTGTTTTTCCACTGCCGGTAACACCGTGAATCAAATGAGTTTGAAACGCGCGGCTTTCGATGCTCACTAGAATATGAGAAAGCGTTATCTTCTGTTCGGCAGTGAGCACTTTGGGGCGTGTTGGAAAAAATGTCCATTTTTCGAGAGGGTTCCGTTCGATCGGTACATTTTCGACTGAGATCCACGTTTTTCTCGCAAGAGTCTCGATAGGGGCTCTTGAGCATCCTATTTTTTCGAGCAGATCGGTCAACAACATTCCCTTTGAGGTTTTGAGCAGCTTTTCTAAGACGTTTGCCTGGGCTGGATATTTTTTTCGCAAAGTGCGGCAGTGTTGTGCGGCTATTTTTGATGACAGTGCTAGCTTGACAAAGAGTTGCTCTTTGCCCTTAGTGTCTTTTCGAATGGGAGAGGGTAACATCATTTTAAGCACTTTACGAAGTGGAGTGCAGTAGTAACGACTGACCCATTTTGCCAATTCAAAAAGCTCCTCTTTGATCAATGCTTCTTTTGTTAAGATCAAATGAATGTTTCGAATGTTTTCGATAGGGCTGTGTTTGCTGACAGCGATCACAGTACCTTTACTCAGCGATGTTCGAACGGGCACCAACACGCGCATGCCTATAGAGATTGTTTCTGAGCATGCATAGTCGAGCGGTGTGTCCAATCCTCGATCGAGAAGGACGGAAGCGTAATGAAGATCTAGCTGAGCATTTGACATATCAAATTCCATAAAAAGGATTTGAGGCGTGGATCTGTTTTATATGAGGAAGAATTTGACAAAAGCAAGAGGGGGACATCTCTTAAAAAGCATTTTTTTTGTCTCACATTTTCTCTGTAAAACTTCAGCAGTTCTTTTGATTTGAACATTAATTGTTTAGGGCACAAGACTAGCCTTAGATGAGGCGCTCTTAAAAAGAGATCCCATTGTTGCCCCGTTTCGAAAGAAGATATTTCGACGGGTTGAGAAGGAGCAAAGCGACAAGTGATCGCTTTGGCCACATGGCTTAAGAATGGATCGTAATGTGGTTTGTCAAACAAAATCGGCACTTCAGAAATAAGCGTGTGTTTGTTCCAGGCATTTTTCATCTGCTTGGCTTTTTTATCAGATGGGGGACGTGCGTAGAGAACAAGGGTAGGATCCACTGCTCGCAGGGCAGAGCCCATTCTACTATGAGATACAGCCAAAGACGCGTTAAGAGGGTGAGGTGTGAATCCCTTTCCCCCCTCATTTTCAGCTGCTTTGCCCAGCAGTGGTGCACTGACTGTCTGTTGGAATAAGGCGTCTGTATGAATACCCTCTCTTTCTGCGTCATTTCGATCCTCTTGCCTCCCTTCTCCTGGTGAGCTACCAAGGGGGGGATTGACTGTGCGTAGACAAAAGCTTGCATGAGGAGCAGATGACGCAGAAGGGTTTTGTGGAAGGTGCTTGCTCAGGGAAATGGCTTTTGCGTTTTTCTTATTTTCAGATACTTTTTCAAATGGCGATGCAGTTACCAATGGCTTGGATGCGGTGTCTGTGTGCACCGCTCTTTCCTCTAGGTCATTTCGGTCCCTTTGCTTTTCGTTTGAGTTGCAAAGGGAAGGATTGACTGCTTGCAAGCGAGAGCTGCTTTGAAGATCCGAAGACGCAGAAGAGATGCGTGGTAGGTGTGTGTTGGCAGTCATTGCTTTTGGATTATCGAGGTGCGGAGAAGATGAGGATGCGGTGTCTATTTCTTGAAGTGCAGCCTTTACACAGACCACCCCTTCTGGAGGTGGACTTTCACCCCTTCTTTCTGAGATGAGGGTCTGGATGTAGAAGATGGTGCTTTCGATGAGCTCAACGTAACTCTTTATCACCCCCTTATTAAATCAAATTTGCCTAAGGGAATCAAATGGAAAAACTCGAGTGCATCCTTTACACAACAACACTCCGATCCATCTGCTTAGGGCTTATTGTAGAGTGCGCTCCGCTTTAAGTCGTAAAAAGAGCATCCACATAGGTATCTGGATCGAAGGGAAGTAAGTCGTCTAAACCTTCTCCAACTCCAACATAACGCACGGGAATGCGCGTTTGATGATAGATTGCAAGAATGATTCCCCCTTTTGCCGATCCATCTAATTTTGTGAAAATAAGACCGGTGAGCGGGGTAAATTGATGAAACGTCTCGACTTGATCGATACCGTTTTGACCTGTTGTCGCGTCTAAAACCAAATAAATTTCATGAGGCGCTGTGGGCATCAACTTTTTTGTAACTCGCGTGATTTTTGATAATTCTTTCATGAGATGGGTTTTTGATTCAAGTCGTCCGGCTGTATCGGCAATCACTAGATCGACATTTCGGACCTTTGCGGCGGTGAGGGCATCAAAGATCACAGCTGAAGGATCCCCACCCGGCGTTCCCTGAATGCAATCGATCTCAAGGCGTTTGGACCAAATGACTAGTTGCTCAGTAGCGGCAGCGCGAAAAGTATCGGCAGCGGCGAAGAGCACCTTTTTTCCCTCGCGTTGAAACAAATATCCGAGCTTTGCGCAAGAAGTGGTCTTCCCACTGCCGTTGACCCCGATGATCAGAATCATTTGCACAGGATCGGGGTTGGTGTTGTGGCCTGTTATAGATGATGGCTGTTTCAAAACAGCTCGCACTTCCTTTTTAATCTCTTCGATGAACTCTTTTGGCTGTGAATGGGGATGTTTCAAATAAAAAAGACGCATCTGCTTGACGAGATGCGTAGCCACACTACTTCCTACATCTGCCTCGTATAGAATTTGCTCGAGATGATCTAAAGTCTCTTCACAACGCGGTTTTCCCAATAATTCATAGACTTTTTTACCCAAAATTAAGCCAGTCTCAGAAAACACATTCTGCATTTTCCTTAGCTGCGATTTGAGCAAGTTAAAGACCATTTTTTACTCGTTTTTCATTGATAGATAATGTGAGGTTAACACATATAGGAATAAGAGGGGTAGTTAGAGTCTGTCCTTCAAAGCCGGAAACGGGTGTTTAAACAGTGCATCTGGGACACGCTTGCGGTTTATCAAACGCATGGGTGTGAAAAGTGTTTTGATCTTAAAAATGGGCAGTTTGGGTGTGATAAAGATCTATCTTTTAAGCATCTTGTGGCATTGCTTGTGGAGTTTAACATGCATACACACGAGTATCAAGCTAAACAACTTCTCGAAAAGTACGGAATCCCAATTCCCCCATTCGGGGTAGCTGCAACACTTGGTGAAGCAGAGCACATCATCGAACGTTTGGGTTTAAATCGAGCAATTGTCAAAATTCAAGTGCATGCAGGTGGTCGTGGAAAAGCCGGTGGAGTGAAATATGCAAAATCGAGAGATGAGATTCTCGAGGTGTGCAAAAAGCTCATTGGCATGACAATGGTCAATAACCAGACGGGGCCGCGGGGAATGTCGGCACACCAGGTTTTAATTACAGAGCCCGTGGATATTGCAAGAGAGTACTATCTAGGAGTAGTGATTGATAGAGAGCGGGGACTCCCTCTGTTGATTGCCTCCCCCAAAGGGGGCATCGCGATTGAAGAGGAAAGTTCAGAAAATATCTTGCAACTGCCCATCGAAATCAGCGGGACTATTCGTCCCTATCAGCTCACTCGTTTGTCGAATTTCATGGGTTGGAAAGGTAGAGAAGGTGGAAAAATTGCTCAAGCCATGGCGCGTGCGTTTGTCAAAATAGATGCTGATCTTCTCGAGATCAATCCACTTGTAAAAACACCAGATGGAAAGATCTGGGCGCTTGATGCCAAGCTGAGTATCGATGACAACGCCTTGTTCCGGCAAGAGCAGATGGCGAGCTTATTTGATCCCACGCAGATGTCAAAAAGTGAAGTAGCGGCAAAGCAATCCGATTTAGCATATGTTTCACTCGAAGGAGACATCGGGTGCATGGTCAACGGTGCGGGATTGGCAATGGCGACTATGGATATTATTCATCATTATGGAGGCAAGCCGGCAAATTTTCTTGATGTAGGAGGAGGGGCATCGACAGAAAAAGTTGCAACAGGGTGTAAGATCATTTTGTCTGACCCCGAAGTGCAGGCCATTCTCGTCAATATTTTCGGCGGCATTATGAATTGCGCAACAATTGCAAAGGGTATTGTGAGCGCCGCACATGAGCTAGAGATTCGAGTGCCACTGATCGTACGCTTGGAAGGGACGAATATGCAGCAAGGAAGGCAGATCTTAGACAGATCCCATTTAAAAATGATCATTGCAACGGGAATGGCCGATGCCGCTAAAAAGGCGGTTGCATCTATCAAGTCGGGGTAAACAAAATGCCAATATTTATCGATGAGAGCACACGGGTCATTACGCAGGGAATCACTGGAAAATCGGGCCGATTTCATACGGAGCAATGTATGGCCTATGGATCTAAATTTGTAGGTGGAGTCACACCTGGAAAATCGGGGCAGGAGGTGCTTGGCCTTCCGATTTTCGATACAGTATTTGAGGCTAAAAAACAATTGCATCCCGATGCGACTATGATTTTTGTTCCCCCTCCATTTGCAGCAGATGCAATTTTAGAGTCCGAAGATGCGGGTATTCCCCTCATCATTTGCATTACTGAAGGGATCCCTCTCATGGATATGCTCGAAGTCTCCCGCGTGATGAAACAGTCCAAAACTTCCCGCCTCATTGGGCCCAATTGCCCTGGTGTAATTACACCTGAGGCATGTAAAATTGGGATTATGCCCGGCTATATTCACAAAAAAGGAAGCATTGGGATCATCTCCCGCTCGGGGACCTTGACCTATGAAGCAGTGTGGCAGACGACCCAAAATGGATTGGGGCAGACCACTTGCGTTGGTATCGGTGGGGATCCACTCAATGGCACTCATTTCATCGACGTGCTAGAAAAATTAGAGAGAGACCCTGAGACGAAGGGCATTTTTATGATCGGTGAGATTGGAGGGCATGCCGAAGAAGAAACATCCGATTGGATCAAGAAAAATAGCTCTAAGCCCATCGGAGCATTTATCGCCGGAGTCACCGCACCCCCTGGACGTCGCATGGGTCATGCAGGTGCGATCATTTCTGGTGGGAAAGGCACGGCTCAGGCGAAAAGAAGCGCATTGAAAAGCGTAGGCGTTTTTGTCGCTGAATCACCGGCAGATATAGGTGCAACCATGCTCAAAGCGATGAAAGGGTGAACTATGGCTCTTTTTTCGAGAAAAATACCCATTCGCATCTCCCCTTTTTTTTGGCTTACAGCTGGTTTGATTGGTTGGCTTAATGGTCGCAACCTCATCTTAATGATCATTTGGATCTTTGTCATTTTTATCTCGGTTCTCGTGCATGAGCTTGGACATGCACTAACCATGCGGTTTTTCAAACGGGATCCACAAATTGAGCTAGTCGCATTTGGAGGAATGACCTATCAAGGGGGCAGACGTCTGAGAGGATGGAGAGAATTTCTCGTCATTCTCAACGGACCTCTTGCGGGGTTTTTCTTATTTTTATGCGCATTGTTTCTCCTGAGCTCTGGTTGGTTTCAGTGGCAAGTCGCTTTGGCCATGCTTGAGATTTTTGTACTTGTGAACCTCTTTTGGAGTTTTGTCAATCTCTTGCCGATCATGCCTCTTGACGGAGGGCAGCTACTGCGCGTCATATGTGAGTCTGTTTCACCCATCAAGGGGCTACGCAGCGCACTGTTTTTAAGCATGCTTTTCTCTGCTTTTGTCACTTGTTATTCCTTTTTTTATACGAGGTATCTCATATTCGGCGTTATTTTTTGCCTCTTTACCTTTCAAAATTTTGTATCCTGGAAACAGACGAGAATCATGACAGCTCGAGACCAAGATGACGACCTCGCCGCTGAGCTCAAAAACATTGAAGCATTGCTCGCAAACAACCAGAGACAATTAGCTATCTCTAAGCTTGAAGAGATTCGAAGCAAAGCAAAGCAAGGGCTTATTTTTAATACTACGACTCAATATTTAGCGACACTTCGTGCACAAGAAAATAATTATTCTCAGGTATATCAATTGCTCATTCCCATCCAAAAACATCTCTCTGGAGAATCAGTGGTGCATTTGCACCGCAGCGCGTATGAAATGGGAGATTATCCGCTCGTCTTTGAGCTCGCGGGGTCGACCTTTCAACTATCTCCAAAAGCAGAAATTGCCTTGCGCAACGCCGAAGCAAGTGCTTCTATGAAGCTCGCTGAGCCTACCATTGGATGGCTAAAAGCAGCCCGCAAATGTGGTATAGACAACCTAAAAGTCATTGTGGAAAAAGAATCTTTTTCTCCAATCCGAGATCTGCCTTCGTTTCGCAATTTTTTACAGACTCTGTGACTACCCTTTCGCCTGAAGCAAGGGCTTCTAGGGATCGATACCCAAACCATCTAGTCCAAGGGTTATTTCAAAAAAGATTTTACAATAAAAACTTCAAAGTCAAGACGCGCTTTCATCTTAAACCTTGAACGGGTGGGATTGCCCACTCGTCCAAGTTAAAGAAAGAAACGCCCTTTTTTCGTCTTAAGCGGGCTTAGGAGTTGTTCTGAAATGAAGAATATTCCTATAATGCGCCCACATATATATTAGTGAAGAGGAGAGCAATCATGATCAGGTTGGCCGCGGCATTATTAACGGGACTTTTAATTTTCCAGACACCGTCATTGCTTATGGCAAGCGGTTCTCCACCCCTTTCCATCTTACCTCATTCCGGTAAAGAGAAATGGAAACAGCTCTCTCGCCCTTTTATCGAAGCTGCAAAAAAGTCTACCCCTTGTGTTGTCTACATTCAGGCCGAGGGGATTGCTGCACCTAATCAAAATCCTTTTGAGTTCTTTAATGATGATTTTTTAAATCGATTTTTTGGTTTTGCTCCACAAAGACGGAGAGCTCCCCAAACACAGATGCATCGAGGCTCGGGCTTTCTCGTCTCTTCTTCAGGTCACATATTGACCAATTACCACGTCGTGCGTGGAGCAAAAAAAATTAGTGTTTTAATGCAGAAAGGGGGAAAAAGGGAAGTGTTTGCCTCACTTGTCGGTGGAGATGAACGCGCAGATGTCGCCATGATCAAGATTGAAGGCGGCTTGGAAGGGGATTTCCCCTATTTGGAAATGGGCAATTCGGACAGCGTTGAGGTTGGTGAATGGGTTTTGGCTGTTGGAAATCCCTTCCAACTCGAAGCCACGGTGACGGCGGGGATTATCAGTGCGAAAGGAAGACAAAACCTGCAGATTACCGATTGGGAAGACTTTCTCCAAACGGATGCTCCAATCAATCCCGGTAATTCAGGAGGCCCCCTGATCGATCTCGATGGCAGAGTAATCGGTATGAATACGGCAATTGTGTCTAGCTCAGGTGGTTATATGGGAATTGGCTTTGCCATTCCCAGCAACATGCTAAAAAATATCAAAGAACAGCTTATGGAAGGGGGAACTGTTGCCCGTGGATTTCTAGGCATTTACTTGCAACCAGTCGATCCCGATTTAGCAAAGGCGTTTAAATTAAAGCAAACGGAAGGAGCCTTGGTGGCCAAAGTCTCAGAAGGATCACCTGCAGCAGAAGGAGGATTAAAACAAGGAGATTTGATCACTCACATTGACGGGCATCAAATTACATCTCCGGAGACTCTGCGCAGTCAAATGATGTTTCTCAAACCCAAGACGAAGATCACACTCACGATCATTCGTCAAGGGAAAATGTTGTCGCTTCCGATCGTCTTGGGTAGTTACGATGGTCGAAATGTCTATTCTTCGAGTGCTACTTCCTCTCGATCTATTGGCATTACTATCGATAATTTAACCCAAGATAATCTCAGAGAGTTTGGTTTGGAACCAAGAGATAAAGGGGTGGTCGTGCTCGATGTGCACCCAAATTCACCTGCTGAAGAGGTAGGTATCAAACGGGGCTCCGTCATTATGGCCGTTAACCATCGAGAGATCAAAAATGTAAAAGATTTCAATGATGCACTAGAGAATATGGATTCGGATCAGCACATCTTAATGCTGGTGAAACACGGATCAGAAGTTCGATTTGTAGCCATCCTCAATACAGATCGGGATAGTATTGAACGTGGTGCAAAAAAGGGGGCATGAGGTTTGGGTGGTGCTGACGCATAGAGAATCTTTGATCCTTCAATGGCTAAAGTCAGGGGATTGCGTTGCGTCATTATTGTTCATTGGGAGTGAGCGCTGAAAAACGAGCTATCTTTCCCTTCACACGGGGGCAGCAAACAGCGGTGGGGAGAGGTTCTCCCTCTCTATTAAACTCTTATTGGAGAAAGTGATCCTGACCCCTTCTACCTTCTCGAGATGGTTTTTTACGGCTGCTTTGACTTCCTTCTTATCTACGTTTAAAAGGTGATCTCGAAAGTCTTGTCGTACCTCTCTCGTGCATCCTTGACGAAATTGAGAATAGGCAACAATCCCTCGACTGCCCGGAGCAATGGGTGCATCTAGGTCTTGGATGAGACCGAGCTTTGCTTCTTCTAGTTGGCGGCTTGAAAATTCTCCGCTTACAATTTTTTCGATCCCCGTTTTGAAAGCCGCAAAGGTCTTTGCAATGTGAGGGTCTCGGTAGGCATAAAAATAAAAATGTCCAGATAGTGGTGTATAAGTCGCACCGCAGCCATAAGCACCTCCTTGCTCTCGTACTTTTCGATGCAAGTAGATATTTTCGAGCAAGTAGGTGGCAATGCTAAGGGCGGGGGCACCTGGATCTAGCGCCGTACATGCTTGCATACCCCATGCTGAAAAAGCCACGGGGGTTGAAATGATGTACCCTTGTGAAAGATAGGGATCTCGAATGGTGATGTCTTGCCATGCATCTAACGGTTTTGGAAGCAGCTTGCCCAACCCAAAGTAATGATGTTCAGATAAATGAGCGTGCTGTTCGGCATCTCCGCTTAAGACGAGATGGGGGGTATTTAGATGAATTAATTTTGAGCAAAGCGCTTCTAGTTTGCTTTGAATTAGTGGAAGCTGCTTATCGAGAGTGCGCGTAAGATCGCGTACAAAAACAAAGTAATCGAGTCCGCACATTTTTTGATTGATTGCCCCTGAAGGAGTGAAGTGGGCAAGTGATCTGCCAATGGCGTAGGACAGAGCATGTTGATTGAGCTTGCTCTGTTGGTAAGTGTAGATCTGTAAAATAAGTTCTTTAATTCGCTCCGTTTCATCAAAACGGGGGGCATGGCATAAATCCCAAAAGAGAACAAAAAGTTGCTCAACGTGTTGCTTCAAAGCTTTTCCTCTAAAGCTAAAACAGGGCTTTACACTAAAAGGATGGTCTATTTGGGGGTGGAGATGAACTGCGGCGCTAAATCCTCCTAAATAACGATTAATATAGTCGAGGTTCTCTTGGTAACTCCGCTTCCCCATACCGAGCTCGGGGATCAGACTCATCAGTAGTTGAAGATAGGGCAACTCTTCAGCAGACATTTCGGGAAGGTCAAAGATAAGATCGGCATAAATAATGTGATTAGTGAAGCATTCATGAGAAAAAATGGACAACTGATCTTGCTGCTCATGAATGAGGGGAAAGTCGGGCACATCTTTTGGTACATCGGAAAGTTCGATCTTGGGTAGACAATCTACAGATTTTTTTTCAGATTTTTTTTGGTAATTTTTGAGATCTTTCGCGAGGGTGACAATTTCAGTCTTGCTTTCTTCAGACAGTGCATCTTGGATCTTTTTAAGTGTGTTTTGTTCTACACGTAACTCTTCATCTTCTAAACTAGGGCTCGGCTCCATAGTGAGTCGAACAAAATGAGGATTGTCAATCAAATATTTTCTGATCATCTTAGAAAGATAGCTCGGATCTTCAACTCGTTTGCGCAACTCTTTAAACTGGGTATAGATTGTTAGGGCATTTTCAGGGGGACACCCATTTTGCTTGGCGAGAGCCGAACGAAAAAAGAGGGTTAACCCAAATGGGTTGGAGTTGCCAGTGATTTCTAAGCGGCTGAACTCTAGTTGGTGCATGGCCGCCTGTATTAGCTCCTGATCGATCTTTTGGGCAGTGATATTGTGGAGTGTATCAAAGAGAATTTCTTGGAGCTTTGTTGCATTTTCGGGATCGGTGCCATAGCAGGTAATCAGATAGGGGATTTCTCCCATTTCTAAGTCGAGATAACTATCGACTTGTGTACAGAGCTTTGACTTTAGAAGGGCCATCTTAAGAAGAGATGCATCGGTTTCCATAAGAATAGATTCGATGAGCGCTAATGCAAGGGTATCTTGTTGATGATGCATGTGCGTTGTAAGCCAGCTAAATGTCGTGAAGGTCTTACCCAACAGATCTTTTTCTTTTAATGGGTAGTAGATCTTGGATGTAACGGGATGCTTGAACCGTTTTTGAAGGGGCATAAGTGGCAGTTGAGATGCTTTTTTAACCCCTTTCAATGCGTGGCTTTCAATAAAGTTCAAGTGGTTTTCAAGAGGTAAATTGCCGTAAAAGAAAAAGAGAGTACGGGAGGGATGATAAAATTTTTGATGGAACTCTTTGAGCTCTTCATAGGTGAGCAAGGGAATTTCGGATGGATGACCACCCGCATTGTGGGCGTAGGTTAAATCGGGTATGAGGTGTGTCATCACACTTTGTACTAGGCGGGACTCGGGCGATGATAGACTACCTTTCATTTCATTAAAAACGATCCCTTTAAAAAGAAGAGGTGTTGCCGTGTCATCTGCCTTTTCAAATTCAAGTCTGTGCCCTTCTTGGCGGAAGCTCAGCTCGTGAAGTTTTGGAGAGAAAACAGCATCGAGATAGACCTCGAGTAGGTTGTAAAAATCTTTTTCAATTTGAGAAGAGGCGGGATAGCAAGTGAAGTCGCTTCCCGTCATGGCGTTCATAAATGTGCTCAAACTTCTACGTGACATGGAAAAAAAGGGATCTTTAATGGGAAATTTTTCTGAACCGCAGAGCACTGTGTGTTCCAAAATATGAGCAACCCCATTTGAACTCGTCGGAAGAGTTCTAAAAGAGAGACAAAACAGATTTTCTCGATCTTCCGAAGCGAGGTGCATAACTTGAGCGCCACTTGAGCGATGGGTAAGCTCGTACAAGATGAGACGTAGTTCTTGAATGGGCAAAACCTTGTCAAATGTGAAAGGGCCATAAGCATCGCCCACGCGGTATTTCGTATTTAGATTCACTTCAAACGTCCAAAAAATAGATTGGTCCTCATACCCACTCAATCGAGGCAGTAGACAGAAAGCGCCGACTGTATCAACCTTGTTTTGAGCCCAATCAGACTCAAATTCTAGAAAAAAACGAATTAAAAAGCGACAAAAGCACTCAAAAAAGAATGTGGTGAGTGTCTTGCCTTACGTGCATTCCTTTTGACATATCGAGGTGGAGACGCAGATGCACTTTGAAGATGACACTTCTTGAATGAAAACGGGGAGACTTGCAGACAACACGGGGAGTATTAAAGTATACGCGTGCATCATGTTGATCAAGGCGCACTTTACCAACTCAAAGAAGCAGCAGATTGGTATTCTGTGACCCGAGTCTCAAAAAAGTTTTTCTCTTTACCAAGATCGATCGTCTCGCTCATCCAAGGAAAGGGGTTGCGTGATACGTATTGCGCTTTTAAGCCAATCCGCTCTAAACGACGGTTTGCAATGTACTGCGTATATTCCCGAAACATCGGAGCTGTCAGCCCAAGGATGCCTCGTGGAAGACAATCCTTGGCATAGTGCACTTCTAATTCCACAGCCTGTTTTACCCTTTCTGTCATCTCTTTTTGAAATTGCTCAGTCCACAGCTCGGGATTTTCTTCCTTGATTCCATTGATGAGATCAATGCCAAAATTTAGGTGAATGGTTTCATCTCTTAAAATATATTGAAACTGTTCTCCGATTCCCACCATCTTGTTTTGGCGGTGCAAAGACAAAATCATCGCGAATCCACTGTAAAAAAAGAGCCCTTCCATAATGATGTAGTAGCCGATGAGGTTCTCCAAGAATTTCCGCATCCCTTGCTCTGTTTTCGTCGTATATGATTCACTTAAGAGTTCCTCTGTAAGGTGCATTTCGAAAGCATCTTTGGCATGGATAGAATTGACTTCTTTATACATATTAAACACCTGTTTTTCATCGAGGTTTAGAGATTCGACGATGTAGTGAAAGGTGTGTGTGTGAATCGCTTCTTCGAATGCTTGTCTGAGCATGTATTGGCGACACTCTGGATTGGTAATAAACTTATAAATTGAAAGGACAATATTATTTCCGACGAGACTCTCAGCCGTACTAAAAAAACCCAAGTTACGCATGATGAGAAGCCGTTCCGCTTCACTCAAATATTTTGACTGCCACATTTCGATATCTTTTGCCATTGATATCTCGGTTGGCATCCAATGGTTTGCGCACCCGTTGAGATAGTGTTCCCAAGCCCATTGATATTTCAGTGGCATCAATTGGTTGACATCGACCGTCGTGCAATTGATCAGCCGTTTTTCTGAATGATGTGAGCTTTGTTCCCCTTCAGCTATTGTTTGACGGACTGCAGGACCCATGTTGCGCCTCCTCTTATTGACAATTTTCGCATTCTTCTTCGAGGTGGCATGACGAGGCCTCCCCAAGTGTTTCCCCTGTGTTTCTCTGCACTTGGATACGGGCAGAGGGGGATGTATTTTTCATCCAGCGGGGTTGAAGACCTCGCTTGTTGATATCCATTGTGGATTTTTCGATTTGAGTTGCCGCGACTGTGCGGAGATAGTAGTTGGTCTTTAACCCTCTTGCCCAAGACAGTAAATACATATTATGAAGCTTTTTACCACTCGGCTCAGCTAGATAGAGATTGAGTGACTGAGATTGATCTAACCATTTTTGTCTTCGACTTGCGCACTCGATCATCCATTCGGGGTCAATTTCGAATGCCGTGAAGAACTGCTTTTTAATATCGGCTGGAATACGTTCGATTTCTTGGATAGATCCATCAAAATACTTCAAATCATCAATCATTTCATCATCCCACATTCCGAGCTGTTTCATCTTAGTCACAAAGTAGGAGTTGATAACAGTAAATTCTCCAGACAAATTTGACTTGGCGTAGAGATTCTTGTAGTTGGGTTCTATGGAAGGTGTGACTCCTGCAATGTTGGCGATGGTGGCTGTGGGGGCTAGGGCAAGGCAGTTGCTGTTGCGCATGCCATGCTTTTGGATTGATTCGCGTACCTGCCGCCAATCGAGAGAAGTGGATCGATCCATCTCAACTGTTTCGCCCCTCTCTTTTGCGAGAAGATCGATTGTATCGATGGGCAAAAGTCCCCGTTCCCATTTTGAGCCTTTGTAACTCGGATAGGGATTGCGCTCTTTTGCTAATTCACTCGAAAAGAGGATGGCGTAATAAGCAATCAGTTCCATACTCTTATCAGAGAATTCTACCGCTTGGTGACTGGCATAGCTCAGGCCCAAGAGATTGAGAGCGTCTTGAAAGCCCATAAATCCAAGCCCCACGGCTCGGTGAGTTTTATTTGCCTTTTTTGTCTCCTCAATGGGATAAAAGTTGATGTCGATGACGTTATCGAGCATGCGGATGGCCGTTTGTACTGTGGATGCGAGTTTCTCTTCATCGATTCCCTCTGAGGTGATGTGTTCAACTAGGTTAATGGAGCCGAGATTGCACACCGCCGTCTCTTCTTTTGAGGTGTTTAAAGTAATCTCTGTGCATAGATTGGAACAGTGGACCACACCGACATGGTCTTGGGGCGAACGAACATTGCATGGGTCTTTGAAGGTGATCCAAGGATGTCCGGTTTCAAATAGCATGCTAAGCATTTTTCGCCATAGCTGAAGCGCTTCTACTCTCTTGTGAAGAACGAGTCGGTTTTCTTCCGCCATTCTCTCGTATTCCAGATATCTCTTTTCAAATGCAGCTCCATAGAGATCGTGCAAATCGGGGACTTCATCAGGGCTAAAAAGAGTCCAATGCCCGTTTTCTCTGACCCTTTTCATAAAAAGATCGGGGACCCAGTTGGCTGTATTCATATCAGGTGTGCGACGCCTTTCATCACCCGTATTTTTTCTCAGTTCGAGAAATCCTTCAATATCAATATGCCACGTTTCGAGGTAAGAGCACAGAGCGCCCTTCCGCTTGCCCCCCTGATTCACGGCAACTGCGGTGTCATTGGCAATTTTTAAGAAGGGAATGACTCCTTGACTCTTCCCATTTGTTCCCTTGATATGCGCACCTGTTCCACGCACGTTGGTCCAGTCATTCCCGAGACCTCCAGCCCATTTTGACAGCTGAGCATCATCGGAGATCGTTTTGAAGATATGCTCGAGGTCGTCACAAACTGTTGATAGATAGCAAGAGCTGAGTTGAGAATGGATAGTGCCCGCATTGAAAAGGGTGGGTGTGGCACAGAGATAGCGAAACGTTGATAAGATGTTGTAAAACTCGATGCTGCGCTTGGTTTTTTCCGTTTCATCAATGGCGAGGCCCATGGCCACGCGCATCCAAAAAATTTGGGGTGTTTCAATGCGGCGATGATCATCGTGGATAAAGTAACGATCATAAAGGGTTTGTATGCCCAAGTACTTGAATTGGTCGTCCCTTTCGAGTTTCATGGCTTTGGCAAGGGCGTCGAGGTCAAATTCTTCAAGTTTATTGGACAAGCGTTTAATCTCTATCCCATGCGCAACGTATTTGTGGAAGTAGGTTTGATGTTTGACTTCGAGCTCTGGGTCAGTTGCCTGTACTCCCATTGTTTCCCGGTAAATGACATCTAGCAGCAGGCGGGAGGCGACTTGGGAGTAGACGGGATCTTTTTCGATCTTGGCTTTAGCCGCCATCATTAACGCTTGATCTACCTCTTTTTCCCTGATGCCTTCGTAGAAGTTCAGAAGGGTGCTGGCGAGTAGCTCTTCTGGAGAGACACACTCTTCAAAGTGGTGGCAAGCATGGTCGATTTTCTCGAGTAGCTGCGTTTCGGTAATCGTATATTTCTCCCCTTGCGCATTGGTGATTTGAAATGTCTGTTCATCTTTCTTTGCCCGACGCCGTCTTTTTTTCTTAGAAGAGGGCTCAGTTGTCGCAGGCGTTTGTTGTCCTTTTTCCATGCGATAGAGAATGTAATCCTTAGCCGCTTGAAAAAAGCCCGCTTCCATGAGCTTCTCTTCTACTAGGTTTTGAATGTGATGGATATGGAGTTTGACTCCTTCCTCATGTAGGGCTACAGCGCCGGCCATGACCTGCTGCACGAGCAGATTGACCGTTTCAATGACATGGTCGGGGGTCGACTCTTCAATCTGGTTGATTCGTCTAAAAATTCTCTCGATTGATCCCGCAATTTTAATGGGATTAAAACGGACGGTGGTTTCACTATCTCTGCGATAAACTTTTAGTCTGCGTGGATCTCCCTCTCGGATTGATTTATGATGATCTCTGTAAATGATATAACTGCGGGCCACATCGTGCTGCCCACTTTTCATCAACGTGACTTCTACCAAATCTTGAATTCCTTCTACAGTGAGCGAGACATGTTTTGTCGCGAGGGCAAGAGACTGTTTCACAACTTGATGACACACATCTGTGACTATGTCTTGCATTTCGGCGCTCAAAGCAGTTTTTGCGTCTACTTTTTTCGTCTCTCTAAAAGCGGCTTCGATAGCCCGGAAGATTCTCTCTTTTCTGAAAGGAACAATCACTCCGTCCCGTTTTACAACGGAGCACGTTTTTTCGGCTACCTCAACTGTGTCCTTAAGCGTTTTTTTCAAGACAGAATCGAGAGGACGTTTTAGAGACGTTTCGGAATGAGGAGTATTAGATTTTAACATGAAGTTGAGAAGAGTTTGGGTTTTAAAAAACTTAATCTACGTTGCACGTGGATGCACCTGATTGCAACGGCATACACTCCATGTTGTAACACAAAAATCACACAAAAATCAAAAAAAAGATGAAAAAATTTCACATGACGAACAAGATGAGGACCAAGCAAATCAGACGCAAAAATTGAAGCTGTTACCACATTGATTAGGTGTCCGCATTAAAAAACACTTATACACTCCCTATTTATTCATTTAATTTTAGGAAAATGCCTCTTAAGAGAGATTTGTTTTGAGTTATTTTGATGCAAAAATAAATAGGCCATATGGTAAAGTAAAGCTTTCTAAGCCGATGTTGGATTAAAATGAGACAGATCTACCTGATCCCAAACATCATCACAGCATTTGGGCTTTCTTGCGGTCTTTTTGTCGTGTTCAAAGTCAATCTCTACATGCCTGATGCGGGAGCTTACGAGCTTCTCTATTCCTCTGCACTTTTGCTCTTGCTCGCTGCATTTGCCGATCTTTTGGATGGGGCTATAGCGCGTATCATTCGGGCTGAAAGCGAATTCGGGGTGATGTTTGATTCACTCGCCGACACCATTTCCTTTGGGGTGGCACCCTCCGTGCTCTTTTTGAAAAGCTTAAATTTAGAGCATGCTTCAGGGCTTTCTTTTTTCGCCGTGGTTGGGGCGATGCTCTACACAATTTGTGGTGTTTTGCGTCTCGTGCGCTTTAATATTCGTGTGCAGGAGGTAAAGAAGAGCAAGATGGCCATGTTAACTCATCACAGAAACTTTACCGGTTTGCCCATTCCCGCTGCGGCTGCCGGCGCTGTTTCTGCGAATTTATTCATCAATTCGGTTTTTTTTCAACAGTGGTTTGCAAAAATCCCCCACCTTACCAAGACAATTGTTTTGACTTGCATCATGATTTTGATTGGTTACCTTATGATTTGCAAGTGGAAATTTCCAAGTCTCAAGACACTCCGAGTACGCATTCCCCCTTTTCATTTGATTTTTTTGACTGTCTTACTCGCCATTTTTGTTTTATATGGTGTTTTTTATTATCTACCCATTGTGCTCCTTTTAGGCTCTTTCGGATACATTTTGACCGGGTGCGTGCTCACTGTCATCCGTTTAATTGCGGGTAAGAAATCCAGAACGCTTGTCGATTTTGAGCCTGATAACGAAGACAGAGAATAGGGAAGGCATGCGCGTTCCCTAGGATTCATGTTGTTTGAAACCGAACTTTTCGATTAAATGTATGGTGCCCTCCAAGATACCGCAAAGAAGAGTCGCAATCAAAATGGTCGCCGATATTTTTCCTTTATGACTGTATGCGAACCAGTTGTAGATCTTTCCCAGGAACCTTTCCTCTGATTTTTCATCAAAAGTATCACGATCCTCTGATATCCAGATAGTTGCATCAAATTGGGCCGGTGTGTCTTCCTCTCGATTCACTCTCTTTAACTTAGAAACATGTACCTTTCGAGGATCAATTTTCATAGATTGAACGGAGTCTCCTAATCGAAGTTCAATCTCAGGTATCGGACGACTTGCGCTATTTTTGTTGACGATTTCAAGAGCCTGATTGGAGCTCGGAGTTTGATCGGAGTGGGCGCTCATCGAGAGATGGCCCGAGCTAAGAATTTTTTGGATTTCTTTGTGTTGGATGAGTACTCGAACAAAATTTTGCATAAATTGCTCAAATTCACGCTTTTTGTCTTGGGTTTGTATTCCGGCTGTTGTTGCTTTTTCGAACACATTATAGACTTCTTCAAAAGGGGTTTCAAGACGTTGGATCGTTTGCTCTTCGACCAGCTCGTCGATGCTATGTACGCTTAATTGCCTAACAAAATTGCGGGCAATGGGACGGATCCGTTTTGTTCCCAGTTTATGATCAATGGGGACACGTTTTGCATTTGCTTCGCTAGTTCTATTCAAATGGGTCATGGTTGTCGAATGGGCTTGTATATTCGTTGACATTTTACTCCTCCTTAATCTTTGCGTTAGAAATGAGAGGCTTGGAGCTATTTCTTGCTCCGTGCTCAAAATGTTAAGAACATATTAATTTTTTTTTAAAAAAATAACAAGAAAAATGCCTGCTCTCTTATACATGCGGTCAAAATTTTTTGAATTCGGGAAAAAATATCGGACAAACAAACATGTGAAAAGGAAAAAGATCCTTACATTGAATGAGAGCTGCGGGGGGTGGGAATACCTCTTAAGAGATATGGAGAAAAATACAGGAAAAGGCGATTTCCTTTAGAAGGTTAGCTTGGCTTTACTGCGCTTCGAGAACGTAGAAAGCGGGAAAGGCAAAATTGTTGTTTTCCCGAGGTGAAACAGTCAGAGTCACCCGTTTGCCCACGAGCTCTTCAAGGTCGACGTGAGTGCTGTAGACATAGGCCAAAGGCACATCTTTTTCTTTTAAAATATAATCGCCCGGCTTTGATTTGATTGGTTCCCGATAGCTTTCCAAAATTCCCGAGATGAATTGCCCCTTCAGTTTTTGATCTCGATAGAAATCTCGCATTGTTTTGGCGTGATGCATGGCAGACCAAGAAAGGTAGAGCGCCTCTTCAATGGGCTCCCAAATCTTCATCCGATCTGTTGGAGATACCACGCTTTTCTCAGCTGCGAGGAGTCCGTCTGAAGTAACAAAATTGTCTGATTGTGGTGCTTTTTGAATTATGTTTGAAGCTGTGAGCTCGAGATGGGCCACTTTGCGGTGTAGATAATCTTCACGGAACTTGGCCAAAGCCTGGGCAGATTGTTCAACGTAAGTATGAAAATCGGAGTATTCACCAATGATGGTGTTGTAGTTATGCACAATGCGTTGCTCATCGATCTCGTGAAACGGTTTGAGCATCTCAGTGTGGGTCAAAGTTTGCGTGGCTTCAAAAAGCTGTTGAACGGCATTTTTGCGCCTGTCGTGGATAGCTTTAACTTCGGGGGCACCTGCATATTCGATATATTCTTTGGCAATAAAAAAAAGAGCTTCAGCGGGCATGTTGATTTCGAGCCATCTGTTACTTTCTGCGCATACTTTTCCATGGACTTGTGTTCCCGTACTATAGTGCCCGACAATGGGGGCTTCCCGATCAGGTGCCAAACGGACGTTTACCCTTTCTCCTTCTACGACATCGTCGATGACAAAACCTCGAAAAATGAATGCTTTGGTATCTGCTGGAGGTTTCACTGCATAAAAGTCACCCTTTTCTGAATTCACTATGACGTAGTCTCCCTTGGGCAGCTCTAAGACAATGTGGCTATCTAATTCTGGCGCAACTCTCATTCTCACACTGTTTCCAATCACTTTTCCAGTAAAAGGCTTAAAAGACCCATTCGGTCGAGAGGGGGGTGAAGATACCTCGGACTGCTCCGATTGCAAACTTGAAAAAGCTGTGGCTATGAGCAACACACAAAAACTGGGGAAGCGAATGCACATGTTTAGTTGATCCTCCTATAGAAAACCTAAACGCTCATTCTAGGAAGACGCCATTTAAAACACCAGAGGAAAAATCAGCAAATCTTTCTAATGAAAGGCTCAACTATTTAAAACGGTTCGAATGTGTTCGCAATTTTTTTTGCCACATGTACAACCGACTGGACTACCGAGGAATACGCGATAATGTTCGGTTTTGTCAATGGGATTGGTTACCTCATAGAGGTTTTCACTTGTTTGTTGGATATCCCAATCTCGGAATTTTAGATCCTCTTCAGAAACCTCTTCTCCTTCAGGATCGGTATTGCATTCAAGCTCTTTGGATTGAATAGCTCTTGCAATTTGACAGTAGTTGCAGTTGCAGTGAGGTTCGGGTTTTGGAATATTTGCGTGCTCGAGATCGACTCCAAAAGTTTTAGAAATAGAGGCGATTTTGCGAAGGATGTCTTCGGGAAGATTGGGAGCGTTTGACTGCTCCGGATTATGATGGAGCATCGGCCCAAAGTGATCAAAGGCGCTCCCTTCTTTGACGATTTGGAAGGGAACGCCAAACGAAAAGGGGGCTTTGCCGTTTTGCCCTAGCCCATGATGTTTGAGTGAATCAGGTGTTGCTCCTTGTCGATCTTCCCTTTCCATGAACGCAGTATGCGCTGTAAACACTTGTTCGATCACTGCGGGCTCCAAGCTGGGAATTTTGATTGTCGAGCCATTGTGTAAGACGACGACCAAGGTGGGCTTTCCTTCTATTTCGCTCATATGCAACGTGTTAATATTTTTCCATGAAGTTGATATATAGGGAGGAAGGCTTAGAATTTTGTGATTGATCTTTTTCATGTCTACCTCAGCGATCAAATGTGTTTTCTCTAATGCTCTCATTATAACTTCAATAGACACTCAAAGTCAAGACGATGTTAGCACTCAAAGGTTAAGATTGCTGAAAAATGATTTTATCTTATTGATTACTAAAAACATATAAAAAATAGACATTTTCAATGTCTCTCTCATCAGATTGCTTTCCAAAATATTTAGCATGGATAAATAGCTCGATTTTATTGAAACAAATTTTGTATCAGATATAAAGAAGAGAAAAGCTACATGTTGGTGGATGGGATGATCTTCCTGGTAAAAAGAGCGATGAGCTCTAAGCACAAAAGTGCGCGTACAGCAAGTGAATTGATGAAAGAACGCCTAGTTATGCATCCCACACTTTTAATGCGATAGATAAGCTTGGCATTAAACGCACTTGACCATGCGGCTTTTTTGTGCGCTCGTCCATCTCGGATAAGCAAGTACAAGTATCAGTGGGTTTATACTCGATAAATTGTCAAACACTCCGTATGATGGGGAGCTGATCTCGTCATCTTATCCATTGAGAAAGAGAGGATTCAATCCTTCAAATTCATGTTTAAGTCCGTGCTAAAAATATACGTCATTGCTAGAAAGGAGAAGGCCCATGTCACGCAAAACGTTTGTTTTGGATACCAATGTTTTTCTTCACGACCCAGAAGCTGCCCTGAAGTTTCGAGACAGCCATGTGGTGATACCTCTAGTGGTTTTAGAAGAATTGGATAAACTCAAACGTTTTACTGATGAGCTCGGAAAGAATGCTAGACAAGTCATCCGTTTTTTGGATGGATTAAAAGGGAATATTTTTAAAGGGATTCTGCTGTCAAATGGGAGCTTTCTATCGATGTTTATTGAAAATAAGAACTTAGATAGGGATGGCTTTCCTCTTTCTCTTGAACCAAAAAAGCATCGTATCCTGTTTGCCGCCTACTGGCTCAAGCAAAAAGGGCATGAAGTCGTGATCATGATCTCTAAAGACTTTGTCTTGCGCATCAAAGCAGAATCGATCGGAATTGAAGCGCGAGATTATGCAAGTCTCAGAGAGTCTTTCGATAATCTCTACAGTGGTTATCAAAAAATAACAGTAGAAAAACGACAGGTTGACGAATTGATGACCCGGGGCCATTTAACCCTTTCCCAAACAGATCTCTTCCCAAATGAGTTTTGTCGCTTAACGGCGGGTGAGCAATCAACGACACTTGGAAAGTACAACAAAAAGAAAAGCCGCATAGAGCTCTTGCCTTCACGAGAAGAGGATATCTGGGGTATTCGTCCTCTAAATGATAAGCAGCAATGTGCAATGGAACTTTTACTCAATGACGACATCAAACTGGTCACGCTGATTGGTCAGGCTGGAACTGGGAAAACTTTAATGGCGCTGGTAGCGGGATTGAGAAAAGTGTTTGATGAAGCGATTTACAATCGCATTTTGGTCAGTCGACCGATCATGCCCCTGGGAAAGGATATTGGGTATCTGCCTGGTACAAAAGAGGAAAAAATTTATCATTGGATGCAACCCATTTACGACAACCTCGAATTTGTCTGTGAGTCGATTTCAGGTATCGATAATAGCGTGGAAACCAAGCAGTGGATTATGGAAAGCGAGAAAATTGAGATGGAGGCTGTGACTTTCATCCGTGGGCGCTCACTTGCTCGTACCTATACTATCATTGACGAAGCTCAAAACTTGACCCCTCATGAGGTTAAAACAGTGATTTCAAGAGCGGGCAAAGGGACTAAGGTAATCTTAACAGGAGATCCCACTCAAATTGACAATCCCTATCTCAACAAAGACTCAAATGCGTTAACCTATGTCATAGGTAAATTTAAGCCATATGAGATATACGGGCAGATTTTCTTTGATAAAACTGAACGCTCAGAGCTTGCCGCCCTCGCTGCCAATATTTTGTGACTACTCCCTCCCTGGCCTCAAGGAGAAGGCTTTCTCGGGGATGACTACCCAAACCATCTAGTTCGAGGGTGATTTGAAGAGGATTTTACAAGAAAGCACCTTAAAATCAAGGCGAGCTTTCATCCTAGCCCAAAGCGGGTGGGTTTTCCCACTCCTCCAAGATAAAAAAATGGCCTGGGCCAAGGGCCAGGTGTTAAACGAGAAAAATAGTGCCTCTGGACGAGGCTCATATGCATCCCTAATCAGGAGACGTTAGCCCGTAAAAGAAATGATGATAGCAAAAAAAATGTGCGTTGGTATTTTGTTTGGAGGCCAGTCACCCGAACATGAAGTGTCTTTTCATTCTGCGCGTTGCATGGTCAAGAATATACGCCCAGAAAAATATGAAGTGATCCTCATTGGTATCAATAAAAGGGGAGAATGGTTTTATTTAAATCGATCTCAATTTTCATCTCTATTTGAAAATGGGGATATCTCAGTGTTTGAAGGTGGTGAAAAATATGTATCTTCTAAGTGGAGTTTAGCCAAAGAAAGAGGGTTTTCCCCTCGCATATTATGTGGTGAATGCGACGTGATTTTCCCCCTGATTCACGGTCCTTTCGGAGAAGACGGAACGATCCAAGGGTTGCTCAAATTGGCAAATCTTCCCTTTGTGGGATCGGATGTCTTGGGCTCTGCTATTTGCATGGACAAAGGGATTACAAAACGTTTATTGAGAGAAGCGGGCATTCCTACCCCTCGCTTTCGTTGTTTAAAAGCAGAAACAATGTTTGATTGTCGAGCTTTGATAGAAGAGATGGGGCTTCCTCTATTTGTCAAACCGGCAAGGCTTGGTTCTTCAATTGGGATTAGTAAGGTGCACCGTTCAAGTGAGCTCTTGTCGGCAATTGAAACCGCTCTTCAATATGGTGAAAAAATCCTCATAGAAGAGTGCATTGATGGTCGAGAGATTGAGTGCGCCGTTTTGGGAAATAGTGATTTATCTGTGTCACTTCCCGGTGAAGTCATCCCTACGCATGAGTTTTACTCTTATGAAGCGAAGTATGTCGACCACTGTGGGGCTCATTTCAAATTACCGGCCCAGCTTGATTCTAGCACGATTTTGAAAATTCAAGCTCTTGCTAAGAGGGGGTTTTTGAGTCTCGAATGTGAAGGAATGGCGCGGATTGATTTTTTCCTACGTACAGACGGAAAACTCTTTCTCAGTGAAATAAACACAATTCCTGGATTTACAATGATCAGCCTGTACCCCAAGTTATGGGAGCTGAGCAATATTTCTTATTCCACACTCATTGATCATCTGATACAATTGGCTCTAGAACGGCACAAACGCTTTAGAGATCTCGAAAAAAAGGTCTTGGCGCATCCCTATATTTCTCATTGATTAACCTCTCGATGTTAAAGGGCACGTGCTTTCTATACTCGCTCTTTTTCCGCCTAGAATGCTCAAGCAATGAAAAAATTTATGAAAGACCGCCCCGCATAGATGGCGCTGCAAGAGCATTTCTCGTCATGATTGGGGAGCACATCATATCTTTTGCGCATTAGATCGCCTCGATCGCTTGTTTTCGACAATGAGAATGAGCCCTCCAATAAGAGCAAAAAACCCTCCCATTAGATTGGGGAGACCGATCCAAAAAACAGCTAAGCATCCCCCGAAGATGGCTGTTGCACCTTCTCCAAAAAATTGAATTGCCATGTTGGCGCCAAGCGCTTGTCCTTGGTTGTTTTTGCTAACTGCATTTGAAATCATCAAAGCGGGATACGCAAAACCAACTGCTGTAAAAAATCCGAGAGGAATCAATGTGACAATCAACGCATAAAGGGAAGAGGGGAATAAAAAGATAAACAAACTCAGCCCCATGCACATTGAGCCCATCATGGCAGTTTGCGTCACGCTCCAAAAGCGAGCCATCAGCTTGAAAAAAAGGGGAGCAATCAGAACTAAGAACGCGAGATAAGCGCTGATCTTTCCCAATTGAGCAACATTAAACTGAAACAAAATGAGGAAATAGGAAGAGAGAAAATTTAAAAAGAAAAAAATAGCGAGAAAAAAACAGAGATTAGCGGCAAAAATGAGTTGAAGCCGTTTCACTTTCACGCTCTCAAAAAAAGAGAGCAACAGATAGCGCAAATCGATGACAACGGTCTGATCTGCGCTATGAGTTTCCCGAAATGAGATCCAAACGATGAGAAACCCTACGAACACGGCAAGGGCTCCAAACCAAAAAGGAGTATCAAATTGAAACCAGGCCACGAGCTTAGAATCGGCTAAAGAGCCTCCGATCAAAGGACCGAAAAAGAAGGCGCTGCTACTCAAAGAGACCATCCAACTAAAATTTTTGATCTTCGTTTTTTCATCTTCTGCGATATCTGTGATGGCCGCTTGTGCAATGGTCATGTTCCCTTCTAAAAGCCCCACCCAAAAGCGACTTAAAAATAGCAACAAGGGGAGTTGATACACAACTGATAGAGCTGCTCCAACATAGCCCGGAATGATCGAAAGAAGAGAAATGAGCAAAATGGGCTTGCGACCATACTTATCCGAGAGCTTTCCCATCATAGGTGCCCCCAAAAATTGCCCCATAGGGTACATCGCAAACAACACTCCTAGAAGAATTCGGCGCGTTGCGGTGCTGACATTTGGAGATAAAAAACTCCATTTGAGATCGAGAAAAAGAGGAGGGAAGATGGGAAGGGCGAGAGAAAATCCCAAATAACCGAGAAAGAGCACAACTAATACGGGAAAGAGTCTTTGCATGATGAGCGGGATAATATCAAAATGAGCAGAAATCCTAAAGCCGGGGGACTTAACGTCGCGTCATCGTTCAGAAAGCGTCAATCTGAAGATCATCGATGTTCTCTAAGCTTTTTAAGACTCTCCTGCATTTTTCGCAAGTTTTTTGCAATCAATTGGCTCAGAAAACGGGACTGGCTACTGAAAAAAGCAAGGCGTTGCTTATGAGAGAATTGCTTGTAGAATCGTTCCCAAGGAGACGGTTCAAAGTGGGCTCTCTCCTTCCATTTCATGACTTGCAGGTTGCTGTTGCGAATGGGCTGCATGTGTATCTCCCTTGTGTTTAAGTTGATCAACTCCTTCCTCAAACATTTTTTTATCTTCGGTTTGCCGTTTAAATTGCTCTTCTTGGTGCGCTGTGATCATCTGATGGTCTTCCATATTGTCAATGATCTGTGGACGCACAAAGACGATCACACTGCGCTTTTCCCCTTGACTGTCGTCTTTACTAAAAGCAGCTCCAATAACCGGAAGCCCCCCCAAACACGGGATTCCGGAGCGATGCTTTTGTTTTTTGTTTCTAATCACACCGCTCAATACGAGAAAGCTTTTATTGGGCACATGAGCTTGTGTATCCATTTTGGTTTTCGTTGTGCGTATTCCGTTGAGTTCCCCCATTGCATCCAAAACTTCTGTGATTTCTTGATTGACGTGAAGTGTGATCACATCACCTTCTCCCAGCAGAGGTGTGATACTGAGGCTCACACCCACATCACGATACTCAATATTTACGTTTTCCACTGTATGGCTACCCGTGTTCGTGACCCTTGAACCAGTAAAAGGAAGATTGTCTCCAACAAAGATGCTGGATAACTTATTGTCTTGTGCGATGATTTTTTGGTTCAGGATAATGGTGCTGTTGCCTTCAGTTTCAAGAGCCGAAATAAGAGAGCCTAAAGAGAGATAAGAGGTGCCTTTGTGAAAGATGATGTCTCCAATGACTCCGAGGTCAAACCCCTTGCCGATGGGGAATTGATTCATGCCAGTTGGGTATGTAGCCTCATTGACCGACTGGAGTGTTTGTGCGAAAGGGGCTTTAGTTGAAGAATTTGGGAAATTACCCATTCCATATCCAATTTTATTTCGATATTTTCCACCTCCTCCCCATTCTAATCCAAAATTCAACAAGTTTTTGACACCTGTTTCGATGACCAAGACTTCGATGAAGATCTGTTTTTGAGGAACATCTAAACTCTGTATGAGCTCGGTAAGCTCTCGATTGCCATGTTCGGACCCTGCATAAATTAGTGAATTCGTCTGTGCTACCCATTGCATTGAGCCAATTGAGCGAACGAGGTCGGGCGTTGTTTCTTTAGAATGACTAAAGCCATTGACAATCTTTGCAATGGTCTCTTGAATTCCACTTCCTTGGTGATACTTGAGCTTATATGTGTAAAATTCATTTTGAGACGTGTCCCCCTTGTTATCAGGTAACAAGCAAAATGGATCTTCTCGATGCTGCGTGAGATGAATGGCATCTTGCGTTAAGAAGGCTTTTTCCCGATTCATTTCGATTCGCTCCGCAAAATCTGATTCTTCCATTTTTTCTAAGGAAAAATAGTCGTTATGCCTATGTGTTTTGACTCCATTTTGTTCTAGAATTTGGATCATGATATGCAAAATGCTCTCAGCATTAGTCGGGTTGTTTATGATCAAACTCGTGTAAAAATCAGGTAAACTGTGGTCATAGACAAAGTTAGATCCAGAAATTTTTCCGACAAAACGCAAGAATTCAAAAATAGAAATATCTTCAAAATTGACTGTGATTCCCAATTCTTTATTAAGTGGAGCTGTTGTTTCAAAAGTAAGAGTTTGATCACACCTTGGGTATGTGGGAAAACATAGGAGAGAAGCGATCAGAAAAGTAGCTAAAAATATGAGTTGCATACTTATCTATTGAGTGCGCACTCATCAGATAGAAAACAGACATTGACCTCAAAGTGAGAAGGCAAAGCGTAGCTCCTGAAATCTAAATTTCTAAAGCTCAGAGTAAAGAAGGAACCTCGACCGTTTTGGCAAACTATTCACCAAATGCAAAACCTCTTTTGGAGACAACATCTTTGACTTAAGACGACATTTCGCTGCACTGCAGTTTGGCCTTCATCTGCGTTTAAAAACGACTGAAATTCAAGTCAGATACTGAGCATGACCCCACCCTTTCATCCCTTTTGGAAAGCATGAAAAGGCACTTGTGTGCATTTTGCTTTCCCCGTTAATGTATTTCAGATAGGTGACTAGATCATACGCAAGCTCAAGAGTTTAGAGATAGTCATTTTTAGTCACTGTGTCAAATTTTGAAGATTTCCAAAAGGATAATTTCTCATAAATTTCAGAATTTAAATATTTTGCAGTGATTTTATCTTTAATAAAAATTAATAGTAAACAATGAATAGAGATGGAGAAAAACGCTCTTTTTGGAAGGTTTTGCGTGTGTGATGACGGGCATCTATTGCTCTCACACTCGCACTTTTGCACAAGATGAGCAAAACACCCTTGATCTATGAGCGTGGTTCCCAGTTTTCGATTTTGATAGCAGTGATACGGTCGCTTAGGGCAAAATGAAAAATTTGGGAATAAAAATAATACTCAGCATCTAGAGCTTTTTTGATGGTTTTCGCTTTCCGAAAGCCATGCTGCTCGCCTTGAAACAAAATGTAAGATGTCGGAATCCCCTTTGCTTTGAGAGATCGAAACATTTTCTCAGATTGACTTTTTGGTACGATTTTATCTTCATCGCCTTGAAACAAAATAACCGGACAAGTCACATTTTCAATGTGAGCAATGGGAGAATAATCGATGTAACGTCTTTTTTCCTCTGGATAATCTCCGACCAAACTGTCCAAATAGTGTGACTCAAACTTGTGGGTGTGCTTCGTCATTTCGGTGAGATCGCTAACACCAAAATAGCTCGCGCCTGCTTGAAAGCTGTTTCGAAAGGCCAAGGCAGCAAGCACCGTATATCCTCCAGCGCTTCCCCCCCTAATGGCAAGACGATGCGGATCTACGAGCCCTTTTTTGACCAAATAAAGAGCTCCGTTGACGCAGTCATTCACATCCACAATGCCCCAGCTTTTTTTTAAACGTTCCCGGTAGGCACGCCCGTATCCTGTACTACCACCGTAATTGACATCCAAAAAGGCAAAACCCCGACTCGTCCAAAACTGAATGTCTAAGCTCAATGTCGCCGCTGCCTGCGCAGCGGGACCCCCATGGCTTTTGACAATGAGGGGCGGTTTTTCCCTTGTGGTGCAGGTAAAATCTTTGTTTTTTGGTGGATAGTAAAATCCAAAAGCAGTTTGACGATTTTCAGTGGGAAACTCAAGAGCTTTTGGCTTTGAAATATATTTCTGATCGATTTGAATATTTTTGGACTTGCGGATGGTTTCCAGGCTTTGTGTTTCTAGATCGTAGTGATAAAGAGTGCTCACTTGTGTAGGGGATGCAGCAATGAAATATAGGGATCTTCCGGCGACATGAATATGGTTGTAGCTAGTAAATGGAAAGGAAAAATTTTTTAAAGTGTATTTTTGCAAATCGAGAAGGGCCAACGTATCTACCCCCTTCACTGTGTAGTTGCAGGCAATTTGATACCCATCTTTTACTCGAACAAAATCATAACGAGACATTCCAAACACCCATTGAGGGGATCCGAATTCGGCGTCTAAAGGATAGCAAGGGAGGGACTGTTTTGAATCCCATTCATATAGATTCCAAAAACCGGTCCGATCTGAGACAAAAAAGAGAGTTCCATCCGGAGCAAAACGGGGTTGGAAAATAGATTCGCTGCTGCTGCCTGCGATTTTTTCCAATCTAGTCAGCGATCGATCGGGTAGAATTTGAGCAGTCCAAAGGTGTGTCCCATCCCATGGCATAAGAGGGTGATTCCAGGTTAAAAAAGCGATTTGCGTTCCATCTGGGCTAATGGTAATAGAAGAGTAAAAGTCGCAGCCGCTACTTAGTGTGATCACTTCATTTTCTTTTGAAGGGTCGATCACAACGAGTGCGTTGATCACTCCCTTCTCAACACTACGCGTTTCTTCGATCGCGTAAATCAGATGATCTTGTGGATCAAAAACCGGATTGGCATACCGCTTGTTTTCAACTGAAACTATCTTTTTGATGGTCCCATCTAGAGCAAGTGAGTAGAAATTCTGATCTTCAAAGTGTATAAAGTACAGCACGCCTCTGTGAATAGTGAATGCACCACCACCATATTCGTGCACACGAGTTCGAACGTTGTAAGGGAAGGGAGTGATGTCTACTTGTTGGCCTTGACTCCACTTGACGACAACAGAGCGCCCTTGCTCATTCGGGCGGATCTCACTCCAGTAGATCACGTCATCATAGACAGCCATGTCTCCCCATCTGATGCTCGAATCGGCAACCAAAGAGGAAGTAATCGGCGATTCCCACGATCCACAGGACTTGTTTTTCACCATTTTAATCCGGGCAGAATTCATTATAGTTTTAGACAAGGGGGAAATGTAGTTGATTGAGCACTTTTTCACAAGTGTGCTTGATAAAAAAATTTTTGTTAGCATAAAGCGCGTTTTTTTAGCAGAGGGTTAAGATGGGGTGGAGTAGGGATAAGGAGGAAAGAAGAAGCTTTCTTTTGCCAGGGGTGCGATGAAAGCTCGTTTTAACTTCGAGGTTTTGTCTTGTAAAATACTTTTCAAATCAACCTCGGGCTAGATGGTTCGGGTCTCAGTACCTAGAAGCCTTCCCCTTTAGGCGAAGGAGTAGTCACGACTCGGGCAAAATGGGCTTAAAAACATGTGAAAGTGTGTCACCTGCCGTATGAAAAGCGAGGATAGATCGAACGAAGAGTGGAGTCACATTGATTCATCGTATGGTACGGGCACACAATCTCATCGCAGATAATTAGAGCCTTTTTTGAGAGTTAAGTGAGCGCATATACATGTCAGGCAGAGAAATGAAAAAGTTACGAAAATCAATTGGTAAAAGCCCACATCGGTTGCACCTAAAATTCCGTAACGGATCCCATTGATAAAATAAAAAAGCGGATTGAAAAAAGATAGCGTTTGCCAAATAGGGTGCAAGTAACTCAGTGTAAAGAAGACTCCTCCTAGATAAATCAAAGGCAGAAGAATCAGAGCACTGATGGCACCAATGTGTTCAAAACTACGTGCCCACATACCGATAGCTACCCCGAGAAAGCCAAAGGAGAGCCCCCCGACGAGCAAGAAATAAACGGAGATCCAGGGATGGGCAACGACAAGAAACTTTCCTTGCGTTGAGAAAAAAAAGAGCTGGCCGGTGATATAGGTAATCAAAGCAATGAGCACACCACGACTTAGAGAAACGAGACTCTTTGCAAAAGAAATTTGGAAAATGGATAAAGGGGTCGTTCTCAGATCTTGCAAATCATTGACATACTTTGGCCCGATAATAGAAGATGTGGCGTTATCAAATGCATTTTTAATCACCGACATCGTGACCAGACCGGGGATCAGAAAGGCTAAATAAGGGATTCCATCGCTAGAGCGAATCGATCTGCTCAGTCCCACTCCAAAAATCATTAAATAGAGCACAGCATTCACGATGGGGGCACCAAAAGTTTGGAGTGGAATTTTAAAAAGACGAGACATTTCCCGCATGCAGAGCCCTTGGAATTGAACGATTGCCTTCATACAACTCCGGTCTGCAAAATGTTTGCCATCACATCTTCTAAAGATCCGGGTTGAGTTTCTACATCGAGGATCTCTTCACGAGGGATAGCAGTATCTAACAGCAACTCACAAATCGTCATTTTCGGAGGAACCCGAAATTGGAGTTTTTCCTTGTCGATCGAGGTAAGTAGGGCGTGCTCAAAAGTGATGCGTGGGGTTTTTAATGTGAGAGACACCCGTTTTAATGAATACTTTTCTAACAATTTTTCGACGGCATCAACTTGCTTGAGTGTTCCCGATTGCAACACCCCGATCTGATCACATAACCGCTCAGCTTCCTCTAGATAGTGAGTGGTCAGTAAGATAGAAATGCCTTGATTTTTAAGCTCATCAAGTAGATTCCAAAGCGATTGACGCAACTCCAAATCAACACCTGCTGTTGGTTCATCCAAAAGAAGCAGTTTGGGCTCATGAATGAGCGCTTTCGCGATCATTAACCGCCTTTTCATTCCCCCGCTGATTTGATTAACATATTTTTTTTTATGTGCATAGAGGCCGAGCTTATTCAATAGGTGATCAATTTCTCTTCCTGTCTTTTTCATTCCATAGTAGTTGACGTGGTATTTGAGAATTTGCTCAACATTGAAAAACCCGTGATTCACGAGCTCTTGAGGAGTATAACCGATGAATCTCTTGGCGGCTCTGGGATTGTTTTTCACATTGACTCCGAACACTTCAATGCAACCTTCCGTGATATCTTGAAGCGTCATAATAGTGGAAATAATAGAAGTTTTTCCAGCTCCATTGGGACCTAGCAATCCGAAAACCTGCCCCATTTTGATTGTCAAGCAGACATCTTTCACAGCCATAACTTGACCGTAACTCTTAGTCAAATTTACGAGAACGAGAGGGTCTTTTTGACTCATGCTCAGCTCATTTCTTTACATCTTTTGATCAGAAAGGATGCAATAACCGACGTGCACAACAGATGGGGCAAGCGCACGGAAAGTATAGGACTGATTATGCCTATATGATTTGATCAATGTCAACTACATGAACAATCGCATTCAATCAACATTGGAGAAAATCAGAAAAACTGAGCTAAGTTGGGGATGCGCGTTTCTCATACTCAAACACCACACAATGGGCAAGTCTACAGCGGAGAAAAGAAAATGCATCAAATGCCCATTTCCCTTTATATGTTTGCATAGCATTTCTCGGAAAAATCCCAATTGATGACATCTTTAAACTGTTCGATAAAGCGGGGACGTTCATTTCGGTAATCGATATAATAAGCATGCTCCCAAACATCTAGGGTTAAAATAGGGGTCTTCCCATGGTGAAGCGGGGTGTCGGCATTGCTCAGGGGCATGATTTCGAGGTGACCTGAACGGTCGGCACCAAGCCAAGCCCAGCCAGACCCAAAAAGGGTTGCAGCAGCTTGAGAAAACTGCTTGATAAAGTTGTTTAAACCGCCAAAATCCCTTTCAAGGGCCTCTTTGAGTGCGCCTTTGGGTTGTCCACCCCCACTAGGGGACATGCAATCCCAAAAAAAGGTATGATTCCAAGATTGCGCCGCATTGTTAAAAACACCTCCAGAAGAATTTTGGATGAGGGTTTCCAAAGAGTGTTGCTCTTCTTGTTTGCCTGCAACAAGGGCATTGAGTTTACTGAAATATGCCGCGTGATGTTTATTATAATGGTAGTCCATCTGTTCTTCCGAAACAAAAGGAGCGAGTGCTTTTAAATCGTAAGGCAAGTCGGGTTGCTTAAATGTCATTTTTCGGGTACCTCTCTAAAAAAAGTTTGAATACTCCCTCAGATCTTACAAGAAATGACTTTTTAGCTCTAACCAAAAAACAAGTCAAAGGAGTAGGTGGGGTGTGTGCGTTTTTTTGGCTTCAACACTGAGCAGCTCATGATCTGTGATCAAGGGGTGTAAGCCTTTAAGGTAACTCAGTTGAGCAATTTGAGACGTGTATCTTTTTCAAATACACTTCCTAACTGCTTCTTTGGATATGGCGGATGACTTGCATAACCACACCCCTTAAGAATCTTGGGATACCCAAAACGTTCGATGAGAGGCCATTGGCGACAGATTTGGGGACGGAGAAGATATTGACCACACGATCCATTTTTCTTTAAATAGCGACATCCCATCAACAACATCTTCTTCCCTTCGTAGAGATGAGCCTTTCGAGAGCGCATGTAAAATCCATGTACTTGTGTGTACCACAAAAAGAAGAGGCGCCCCCACATTGTCCTTATTTGAGGAATTAAAATGTAATAACAACAGTTTCCCCTTCGCTTGCATTTGCCCACCTGCCGAAAAGGGGGACGGATTACTTGGCGCGCCAGTTTTTTCATCCACTCATCGATCAGTACATAAGGCAAGATGAGACATTTCAAAAGCCAACCAACGCAACTAGGTAGCCATCTCTTGGGAATTTTAGTTTGCAAAGGGGCAGGTGTGTGTTGCTCATCTCCCGCAACTTCCAAGAGATCTTCGAGCACCGGGCTACTCATACAGTGATTGGTTGTCTTTTTAAACATAGAAACTGAGCTTCACACTCATAACCTTCCTTTCCGAATGGGATGAAAGCAGAAGGCTTAGTCTTTGAAATAGATTATGTCAATGTCATGACTACTTTCTTGCCTAAAGGCAAAAACTTCTAGGGATTGATATCCAAAATATCTATCCCTAGAGTTATTTGATAAAGCATTTTACAAAAAAAAATATCAAAGTCAAGGTGCGCTTCCGTCTCACCCCAAAATGGATGAGTGTTCTCCCTCGTCCAAGATTAAAAACCAACCTGCCCTTGAAGGAGACATTTTAACTGTGCATTGACAGGTCATAAAACGAAATGGTTTTGGATATGAAGAAGAGATTTCCCCGTTAGGACGCATGGAAGGAGAAAAAAAATGGAGGTGAAAAGAGGGAAAGGGAGGTTAATAGGTAGGGAACTGAAGTTTTTGCATTAGAGGGGATAGTTTAAAAAAGTAGACGCTTCCTCTGTTTTTTCTTTCCGCAAAGAGAAGCTTAGCCAGTGCTAAGCACATGAGCATCTTGTGGGGAACCTCTTTCATATTAGACCTCTTTTTTCCAGACAAAAATCTATTTTAACACAGACGGTGGTTGTTTGCAACGAGCGATGATTTAACTTATAATTTTGAATTTCAGGGTGTTAAACAGAAAGTGCTCCATTGTTTCGAAGCAAAAAATATGCCCAGGAGAGGACTCGAACCTCCATGCCTTGCGGCACTAGATCCTAAATCTAGCATGTCTACCAATTCCAACACCTGGGCGCATCAAAACGCCATGCCATTTTAGTCCGTTAAAATGTTTTCGTCAACATTGAGGATGGACTTGTGTAACGGCAACGTGATAATGTCCCCTCTTTGGCTATGTTAAAATGTCTCCTATCAAAAAATACTTGAATGGAGCGACAAGGATGACAGCAAAGGAATTGCAAAGGCTTGACGTGTTGATAGCATTAAGCAGAGGAGAAATAAAAATGTCTCGAGGAACACAAGAGCTAGGGATTACAAAGAGGCATTTTAGGAAAGTGCTGAGGAGGTATGAATAAAGAAGGAGCGGCAGGATTAGCGCATAAATCAAGGGGAAAAAGAAGTAGGAATGCGTTAGGAATTAGAGGAGAAAATCGCTGAGGCTTTAAAGACAAGATACTACGATTTTGGGCCTACATTTGCAGCGGAAAAGATCAGCAAAGAATTAGGGAACACCATCTCTAAAGAAAAAATAAGACAGATGCAGATAAGAGAAGGTCTAAGAGCAGTGAAAAAATCCAAGAAAAGCAGCTACCATCCACGAAGGGCGAGAAAGGATCGAAGGGAAGAATGATTGCAAGTAGATGGTTCAGAAGCATGATTGGCTGGAGGGCAGGGGGCCAAGAATGAGCTTAATCCTGTTTATAGACGATGCGACAAGCGAAATTCCTATAGGAGAATGTGCAAAAGCGGAAACAACGAGAAGCTACATGAAGCTGACAAAAGAGTACATAAAAGAAAATGGGCTGCCTCGAGGGATATATAGCGATAAGCACAGTATTTTCAGGCAAAACCAATTTCAATATAAAAACAGATGCTATCAGATAAAGACCCCTGAGAACATCAATCGGTGACAGAACAAAAAAATACAAATATTAGAAAAATTAGACGGACAGTTAATAGTTGAGACGGCAAATGGAGAAGCCCTAAAAATAGAAGACGCGTACACAGGGAGAGTCCAAAAGACCTTAGACAGCAAAGAATTAGCGAGTCTATGGCCCGACAAAAAGCCTCATAGACCAAGCAGCAGGCATCCCTGGAGATAAGTCTATTCAAAAATAATTTGTCCTAAACAAGACTTGACCTAACAGTCATCAGCTATCCAACAGTGCTCTTTGTTAGATTGACCTCGTCTAGCATTTTAGCTTGTGCTAAGGGCGCTTCGACTCTTTAAAAGTTTCCCAAGGCGTTTTGCCATAGCAATACTTCCCACTATGAAGACGCTTTTCATTGTATTCTTTCATCCATTTTTCTACATCTTTTTGCAACTCTTCTATGTTAGAGTAAATTTTTTTCTAAACGCTGTCGCATAGAACTCATTTTGGATGGTCTGATGGAACCGCTCGCATATCCCATTTGTTTGAGGGGACTTTGCTTTTGTTCTTCTATATCTTCTAATGCAAGATAGAGTTCATATTCATGATTTTCTCTTTTGCCGCAGTATTCTGTTCCTCTGTCTGTTAAAGTCCTTAGAATCCGTACATTCTGCTCTTCAAAACCAAGGGACAACTTGATCATTGAGTGCTTCTGCAGCTACGAATGCGTTTTTTCTATCATACAGTTTCACAAAAGCAAATCGTGAAGTAAGTATCAATCACAGTTTGAATGGCAAATGCTACAACAGCATCTTCGACCATTTGTTGGGTGGAGAGGAGTGCGCCTTGTTGGTAGATGTGGTCTTTGTGTAAGATGGGGTTGCCTTGGGGGTCGTGGAGGGTTTCAGTGCGGGAGAGGGTTTTGCCGTCGGTGGTCTGTTTTTTACCCGGATTTCCCGTTTGAGGGCATCTTGGGTACGTTTCTTTCAGATCTGTTTTTTAATTTCAGCATTGTATAATAATGCCAATTTTTTTATTAATTTCTTCTTTTCTGAGTATACTTCAAAATAAGAAGTGTCAAATGCGCGTATTTCTATTAAAATGCCATCAAGATCTAAAGGGCGGTATGTTGTGTCTTCGGTTCCAGCGGACAAATCCAAATTATTCAAATCGGATTGATTTTTCTTTATAATAGCCAAAAAAACTCCGGAAAAAAACTGGTCGATATTTTTGCATAAATCTATCAAATATGGATCATCGCCTAGTTTTTTTAATTGAAATGATTCTATTCCCAATTTCTGAGGTACAGGGGAAATAGCATCAATGTCTGCACATAGCCAAGTGTGTGGTTCGATTAACTCAGAGAGACTTTTGATAATAGATAACAATTGAGAGCCAAGGCAAACTAACTCACAATTGGGGAAGGATCTGACATCCAATCGAATTAAATATTTTGGCTTAAACATCATTGCACCTCTTTTTAAGACACAGGTTGAGCTTCTGGGGATCTTTTTGGAGTTCCTCCAGTCGGATTACGTTTCCACTTATGCTCGTGTGGGTTGGGGTGATTTTTCGGACGACCATGATCAGTAAAATCGATATCTTTCGTGGGCTTGCCTTGCCCATCAAACTCTCTTGCTTGTGGATATTTTCCTTTGACACCACTTCTTGTGCCTAATTCTGTATGAGGAAAATTTGATTCAGGGACAGGCTCTTTGGTCCAAGGATCACGAGGTAATGGACGATCAGGTACATAAACGTCTGCATTGTTCCATAAAATATCAGGAAATTTAATATCCCGAATGGGGAGCTCTGCGTTCCGTGGTAAGCTGAGGTCGTGGGCGTGGTAGAGGCTGGTGGCAAGACCACTTGTAATGAGGGCCAGTCCCGTGGTGGTTGTGATGCCGAGCCCAATGGTAAATCCGCCGACAGTCGCT
>Ga0126343_10000020_pt1 | contig 47255 bp, 42 predicted proteins | sample Cyp2metagenome_FD_92531 | JGI IMG/M metagenome (GOLD analysis project Ga0126343, IMG submission 92531) | Coral microbial communities from Lord Howe Island, Old Settlement Bay, Australia - Cyphastrea 2 metagenome | ecosystem: Host-associated > Invertebrates > Cnidaria > Coral ...
GTTTTGTGCCAGCATCTGGCGCTGTTGCTCAATGACGCTGTCCGGAACCATCATCTGGTGTTGCTTATCCGCCATGCCGTCTGATGACATCTGCTTATCCATTGCACTGCTCGAAGCTTGGGCGCTGGTATCAGTTTCAGGCTGTTTGTCGCTGCCGCAACCCGCTAACAGAATTGCCCCTGCAATCGAAATCATCGTTCTAAAATTCATCATTACCCCATCGTATCGCTGTAAATTTACTGTTGCGAGGAAAGTCATTGAGATGCCTGTCCTGACGGATTTTGGCACTTATTGATACAGTAGTTACCAAGCATCAAAGGGCAGGCATTGATGTGTACGAACAATATTTATCTATCCGTTGCTCAGGTAATCACCGTTATTGTGGCGGTGTTGGGAGCATCAAGTGGTCGTCCATGGTGAGTGGTAGTAATCATCACCTTGGTAATATTTTTGTGGCAACGTTTATTTTTCTTCAGAAGTCAGTACGGGGGAATTCACTTGGCAAAGGAAGGGAAAGCAGGTGCTCTTGCTAGGTATTTTTCATAAGTCGGGAAATGCCTTGGACAGTATGAAACCACCGAAAATGCAGCGCAGCACCTGAGAACTGACCAGCTGGATTCAATCGTCCGCCTTTATTTGTGTTTAACGAAACTGTTAAGGCTGTACCTATGCATGGTTTCTTGCCTGCCAGGCAAAGTGGTTTCAGGCAGTGACTGCTGGTGGGGGGGAGAGTTTGCGTCCGTATCAAGCGCGCCGCCGATGATCTCTGTGATGGCTTTGTTGATGGCGTTTTCCTCCTCCGGGTCGAAGAGGCTGGCCGTTGGCTCTGTGTTCATCTCCCAGACTTTGAGTTCGTACACTGCATCTCTGATGTAACCATAGTGTTGTTGCATCTCTTCGCCCACTTCCCGCCACCACTGTTGAACGCTGTCCATGGCATGAAACTCCGCCTCCTCAATATGAAACTCACTGGCGCTGCCGAAAACGTCACCTTGTTCGCAAACCTGACGGATCACTGGCAGCATCTCCCCGGGGTTGATGTCAATGCAGACCCCGTACCAATCAATCCAGAGTGTTGAACTGCCGGTCTTTGGGCCGGCCGAGCTGAGCTGGGCTGAGAGTGCAGTGAGAACTTCAACCAGGTTGGCTCGTGAGATATCACCTTCAAAGTAACAACTTTTCAGGGCGAGCAGCGCCTGGACGCGCATCTCTTCATCAAGTGCATCGTTCATCACCATGGCTTGCAGTGCCTTTGTGTTGCCGCAGCATACGGATGCTAATATGCGGGCAAAGTCCTCCTCGGGAATGTTGAACATCAGGTCTTCGTAATCTTCCGGGTCCCGGAAATAGTCGTTGGCTATTTTCTGCAACAGGGGAAAGACTCTGGCGTCCCGAAACTGGGCCAGTAGTGTCAGTGCTACCAGAGGCAGAAAGTTGCCATCGGCTTCGTCATAGTTCTCAGGGGTTTGAGCATATGCCTGCAATACATCCATTAACAACGGCTGTATCTCTCGTTGCCTGGCAATAAGCACTTGCAGTTCTTTTTCCGGGAAATAATCCTGCTCAAGGTGAGTGAACGGTTTCAGCAAGGGGTGCATTGTAGTCATGAGAACTCACGTCAATGATGATGGTCAGGAAGTCACCTCGGCTTGGACAGCAGCTGACCGGCAAAAGTTTATCTTTTCCTGAAATAGTGATCATTCTTTCGGCGCTGCCCGTTCGTTGGTCGGAGAATGGGGGTTTTCGACAACCCGATTACCGTTGGTCTTTTGAATTGAGCACCTGATAGAAAAAATATCACCTGAATCTTCAGCAGGCTTAATACTGTTTTAAGGTTTGAATTTGCCGTTGCGGTAAAATGCACGGCCAGGGATTGGCGATGAATTACAAACGTGGTGATCATTGCAACAGGCGTTTTTATCCGGGTATATCACCGGGGCACACAGTTTTTCCTTCATATCGCTTTCTTGATTCTCAGTATCTTAATTCGCCATTGAGCGTAGCAAAAACTTCTGGTGTTTCTCTGGTTGAACTGCTGGTCTCTCTGTCAGTACTGGCCATTTTAATCGCATTGTCGGCACCTGATATGCGGGCACTGATTGTCAATAATCGTGTCGATAACGTCGCCAGTGATCTGTTTGGCAGCCTGATGTTGGCCAGGTCAGAGGCCGTTAAACGCCAGCGCACGGTTTCGCTGTGCAGTACGATCGATCAATCAAGTTGTGATGAGACTCGTTCCGGCTGGCATCACGGCTGGCTGGTGTTTACCGATGCCGGCGATGACGGCCTGCTCAACGGCAGCGACCAGCTGATCCGCCGAGTGCCGGCCCAGTCGGATGCCGTTTCAATCCTCTGGAACAATGGCGATGGTGTGCAATTCAACAGTCGCGGTCAGAGCGGCAGGGCCGGTACCTTTCAGATTTGTGCCAACGAGGGCGGCAGTGGTGCCAAAACCATTATCGTCAGTATGGCCGGGCGTGTGCGTACCGAGACCCAAGAGGCATGCGGCTGATGCCCGTTAAGCACGCTGGTAGTGGGCTGGTGGAGGTTTTGGTCAGCTTGTTGGTCATTGCCATTGGCATTCTCGGCATGGCTGGCGTGCACAGCCAGACCCTGCAATACAATCAGTCATCCTATGTGCAATCTCAGGCAACCTTTCTGGCCAGCGATATGCTGGACCGGATTGAGGCCAACCGTGCCCTGGCCAAAAGCGGCGGCAATTATCAGGTGGGTTTGACGGAGCAACAGTTCAGCCAATGTCGGCAAAGCGATTACCCCAACGGCTGTGAAGCAGGCAGTTGTGATCCCCGGGCGCTGGCAGCCTACGATATTTTACAGTGGAAGTTTCAACTGGCCTGCCAGCTTCCGGGCAGTCAGGGTTCGATCGCATTTCAGGACAGCAGCGATACCCGCATTTATACCATCCGCCTCAGCTTTCCCTCAGTGGGCAACCGTGCTCCTCTGGGAGACGTGGTGTTGAGGGGGATGTTATGAGTGCGCTACAGCGGGGGTTTTCGCTGGTGGAATTAATGATTGCCCTGGTTCTCGGGTTGGTACTTTTTGCCGGGGTGGGCCATCTGGTGCTGGCATCCAGTCGCTCCTGGGCCTTGCAGGATGAGCTGCGCCGGCTGCGCGAAAACGGCCGACTGGCGCTGGATATTCTCGGCCAGAGTATCAGTACCGCTGGCTACACTGGCTGCCCTGCTCAGGCGAATCTGGCCAATGCACTGCACAGTGAAACCGATAACCGGCAGTGGATGGTGCATTTTGATAAGGGCATTCTGGGCATTCCCGCCGGCAGCGCCGTCAGGCAGCAGCTCGATAGTAACGCGGACTCTGAAGCCATTGTTACCCATCGCATTGACCGTGATCAGACGATGACCGTCGCCAGTCATGATACGGCTGCGGCAACACTCACGACCACCGTCAGCCACGATTACGACCAGGGTGACCTGCTGGCTCTGACCACGGCTGATTGCAGTCAGCTGTCCGTGTTTAGCGCTGGTGGCGGGACGAGCAGCTCAAGCGTCACCCATCCGGCTGGTAATGGCACCCTGGCCAACTGTACCAGTCAGCTGCAAGGGCGTTTTAACTGCCACACCAGTGCTCTTGATGCCGGGGCAATCCAGTACAGTGGTTCGACTCTGGCCCCCGTCGAGTCTTACGCTTTTTACCTCAGAGAAAGCAACAACGTACCAACGCTCTATCGCAAACTGGCTGGTGAGTACCGCAGTGGCAACAGCATCAGTGCCGAAGCCTTGATCGAAGGTATCGAGTATTTAAGCGCTCGCTACGGTGTGGACAGTGATGGTGACGGTGTGGTGAACCAGTATCTTGGTGTGAGTGAGTTATCGCCTTACAGCAACCAGTGGCAGAGCGTTGTCTCGGTCAGGATTGAACTGGTGGCACGCAGTTTCAGCGAAGTTGCGCCACAACCTCAGGCTTATTTTTTTGTCGGTCAGACAGTGGTGCCAGACGACCTTTATGTGCGCCGTAGTTTTATACGCACCATCAAGCTGAGGAACCGGGGGCTGTGACGAGTTCAACTTCGCGCTTTTTGGTCAGTGGCAGTGTGCTGCTGGTTAGTCTGGTCATACTGCTGGTGATGACAGTGGCCGGTTTGACCGGAGTTAAGATGGCTACTCTGGATGAAAAAGTGAGTGGTAATTACCAGGATCAGCAGATGGCTTTTTATGCAGCAGAGGCCGCGTTAACAGAGGCCGAACAGTTTATTGCCAGCAATCAATTGGTTCTGGCTGACTTCACCGCCAGCTGCACTGATGGTTACTGCTTTTCCGGAAGCAATGCCAGTGATGTGGGCAGCTGCGCCCCGGGGGTGGCTGAACCCTGGCAAACCGGCACGCTCTGGAGTACCAGTGGCCAGCACAGAACCACCTCGGTGGTGATCAGCGGTGTATCAGCGCAGGCAAAATACATTATCGAGTTTCGTTGCTTCGTGCCCAAAGAACCGTCAGGGCCTTTGCCTGATCCGGGCAATCGTTGGGACTGGGCTGAGTTCTACCGCATAACAGCGCTGGCCACCGGTGGCTCGGGAGATTCCAGGGTGATGCTGCAATCCAGTTACGCTAAAAGTGAATGAAATTGACATCCTTTCGCCCCCGGAAAGGCACGTCATCAACCGATCTGGTCAATGACCAGCAATGAACAAGTGGTACTATTCATGGACGGATATGCCTCACAAAAACTGACCATCAGGAAGGTCCTATGGCTCGGGCTATTCATGCTGTTGCCCCAGCGCCTTTTTGCCCAGGCTGTTTCCAGTGATTACGCCGCCACCCCGCCTTTAATCAGCAATACCTCGGCACCTTTGGTCATGTTGGTGATGTCCGTTGATCATGAGCTGTTTAAAAAAGCTTACAGTGACTACACCGATCTCGATGCCGACGGTCAGTTGGATACCAGCTATGTGGACAGCTTCGATTACCTGGGCTATTTCGACAGCAACTGGTGTTACCAATACGCGTCTGGCCGCTACACACCGGTTGCTCAAGCCGCTGGCGACAACGGGCATTTTTGCACCACGTCTCAGGCGCCCTGGAGCGGTAATTTCCTCAATTGGGCAACGATGACCCGCATGGATGTTCTGCGCACAGTATTGTTCGGCGGTAAACGTGTTACCGACGACACTAGTCGTACAGTGCTGGAAAGAGCTTATATCCCCAGAGATGTGCACGCTTTTGTCAAGGTGTACCGGAGCGGCGTTACGGGCATTCCCAGCGACTATTTCACCCCTCACAGTGATGCTGAGATCAGCATCTGCAATGTTGCTGCCAGCGAAAATGGTGCCCCGCAAATGAGAGTTGCCCGGGGTGCCTGGCCGCGCTGGGCTTCCACCGAAATAACACAGTGCCAGTGGAGTGCTGAGAATGGCCCTGCAACCGCTTACAGGCTGACAACCAATGACGTGTATGTGGAGGCGTGTGTCAGTGATAAAGACGCTGTCAGCCTTGATCGGTGCAAATCGTACCCCAGTGGCCACAGCAAACCCACGGGCCTGCTGCAAAAGTACGGCGAGTCTGGCGAAATTCGCTTTGGTCTGATCAGCGGCTCTTACGATAAAAACATTTCCGGCGGCCTGCTGCGGCGCAATATCGGCAAAATTGCCGGCAACAACCACAGTGCGGATGATGAAATTGAGCTTTCTACCGGGCGTTTTACCGATGTGAAAGGCATTATCCACAGCATCAACCGTTTCCGGATGGCAAAATACAGTTTTTCCCAAAATCGCTATACCGACTGCAACACCTATGGCATCTCAGTGGCGTCGTTTAAATCCAGCCGCGGTACCTACTCGTCGCGCCATTGCAGCATGTGGGGCAATCCACTGGCGGAGCTTTACCTGGAGGCGCTGCGTTACTTTGCTGGTAACACGACGGCAACCGGCAGTTTTAACACGAATAACGACGGCGCTTTCGTCAGCGACTTATCCACAGAGCGCTGGGCAAGCCCCATGTCTGCTGACAATGCCTGTGCTAACTGCTCCATTGTCGTGTTATCCACGGGTCTGAACTCGTTTGATGCCGATGAGCTGGCAAGCAGTGCCGATTTGCCGGGGATGGTGGGCACGGCCTCGGTCAATCAGAAAACCGATGAAGTCGGTAACCATGAATACGGTGGTCGTTTTGCCGGTGAGTATCTGGTGGGTGGCTCGGGCACTACCCGACAATGCACTGCCAAATACTTATCCGGCCTGTCTCAGGCGGTAGGGTTGTGTCCGGAAATTCCTCAGCTTGAAGGTGGCTACCAGATTTCCGGCCTGGCTTTTTACGGCAACACCACTGACCTTCGCACTGACCTTGATGGTACTCAGAAGATCAAGACTTACGCCGTTGAGTTGGCAGAAACCATTCCGGGTTTCACCCTGAACGTCAACGGCAAGCCATTTACCTTTCAGCCGGTTTGTCAGACCAGTTCCAACTTTGGCAGCGGCAGTGGCAATTTTTCTGGCAGCGGCAGTGACTGTTCACTGACCGATGTGGTGGTGGAAGAACTGATCCTTGACGAAGCGGGTCAGGCAGTTCAGGGGTCTTTGCTGTTTACCTGGGAGGACTCCCTGTGGGGCAATGATTACGACTATGACGCCTCATCAAGAATCAAATTCTGTGTTGCCCAGCAGTGTAACCAGACCGGCGACAGTACGTTACTCAGTTCCGGTTTCAGTGCGGATAAAGTGCGGGTAGCGGTGCAGGCTGACGGGGTGTTTGCCGGTCTGAATATGCGCTTCTCCTACACCGTGACTGGCAGTATTGGCAAGGACGGTTTGCAAAGTGATTATGCCTACAAGGGGACTGACGCATTTGAGGTCACTGATTTTACCGCGTCGGGTGTCGCCGCCGGTATCTTGCCAAGGCCACTGTTTCTGGCGGCCAAATACGGTGGGTTTATCGATCTGGACGGTGATGGCAGTCCAAATTTCGACGCTGATGGCCATAACGACGACAACCGGGAGTGGGATAACCGCAATAACACCTCCGGTGCCCTCGGTGCAGACGGTTTGCCCGACAACTACTTTTTTGCCCGTAACCCTGCACTGCTGTTTACCCAGCTTGGCCAGGTTCTGGAAGATATTTCCAGCCGGGTGTCGTCAGCCACCAATGCCGCGCTGTTTGCGGATAGCGCTACTGGCACTGGGGCGGTCTATCAGGCTCTGTTTCAGCCAACTCTCGATGTGAACGGGAAGACCATCAGCTGGGGAGGCATGTTGCATTCGCTGTTTATTGACAGCAACGGTCATATTCGTGAAGACGGCAATGGCAACGCCCAGCTCGATGATTACAACACAGATAACATTGTGGAACTGTTTTTTGATCCTAACGCCGGGCAGACCATGGTTCAGCGTTATACTTCCGCTGATGGTGGAGCCACAAGGATCATCCGGGGATCGTTAACATCACTCTCTTCACTGGCGACTATCTGGGACGCCAGAGAACAACTGGCGTTGTTGAATAATCTGACCACCCAGCGCACATATCAGGGGCTGGCCTCTGGCGGCAGGCACATGCTGACCTGGCTCGACAGCAACAACAACCAGCAGGTAGATAGTGGTGAACAGTTGCCGTTTATCCCGGGAACGTTTAGCGGCAGTGAAGGGTATCTCGGGGTCAGTGCCGGCGAAGTAACAACGCTGGTCAATTATATTCGCGGTGCAGAGCAGTCCGGTACCCGTTCACGCACCATCGACTTTGATGGTGATGGCCGTGATGAGGTGTGGCGTCTTGGCGATATTGTCCATTCTACGCCCCGACTGGTGGCTGCACCGGATAGCCGTTATGACGCCCGCTATGGTGACAGCAGCTACCGGGCATTTCGCAATCAATACCTGAACCGGCGGCATGTGCTCTATGTCGGAGCCAACGACGGTTTGATCCATGCCTTTAACGGCGGCTTCTGGCAGGAAAGTTCCTACAGCTACCAGCGCAGCGGCGATGACAACGAAGTCCGGCACCCTCTTGGTGCCGAACTGTGGAGTTATGCACCGATGAACCTGCTGCCTCATCTGCGCTGGTTGCCTGAAACCGACTACCCCCATGTCTATTACATGGACTCAGAACCAATGGTTTTTGACGCCAATATTTTTCCTGACGACAGTGATCATCCCGGGGGCTGGGGTACGGTGCTGGTGATGGGCATGCGCCTTGGCGGTGGCAATATCGAGGTAGACGTTGACGGTGTTACTCGCACCATGCGCTCGGCCTGGGTGGTACTCGATATCACCAATCCGGAGAAACCACCGCAACTGCTGGCGGAGATTACCCACCCTGAGCTGGGATTTACCACCTCCCGACCGGCACTGGTCAAGCGACGTGAAGCCGGTATTGATGCCGGTGGCGAGAGTGATTGGCACAATCCGGCACAAAATCACTGGTATCTGGTCTTTGGTTCCGGACCGGCCGGCAGTGACTCTACGGCACTCAGGTCAGCCCTGGAGCAGGGGACTTCTGATCAGAATCTGCGGGTATTTGTCTATGATCTGGCCAGCAAAGGGTTTGTTGCCGGTCTTGATCCGCTGATTACCTCGTATTCTGCAACCTACGCTGGCGATATGGTGGCTGAGGATTGGGATCGTGATTATCTCGATGATGCCGTTTATTTTGGCACAGTAGAAACCGGGTCGAATCAGTTGGCCGGCAAACTGTTGCGACTCAGATTGGCAACACGGTTGGAGAATTCCTCGTTGGCTGTTCTCCTCAATGCCGGGCAGCCAATCATGGCGGCACCTCTGACGCTGAGCGACGAGCGTGGCCACTGGATCTATTCAGGTAGCGGGCGACTGCTGACCAGCAGTGACAATCGTGATGCATCGGCCAACTATTTTTACGGGGTGCAGGAGCCGCTGAACAACGCCCGCGATCTCACTTACGGCGAAGTCAGCCAAAGCAGTTTGGTTGATGTGGGGGCCGTGACAGTGTTTGCCGATGGCCGTGTGCGTCAGCAAAGTGCCAGCGGTTACCAGCCGTTTACGGTGAATGCACAAACCATCGACAGCTTTGATGTTTTGCAGGATGTCATTGCTGCCAGCGGTGGCTGGAAACTGCCCATGGACCACAATGGCATCGATCCGGGCGGTCGCATTATTAACCGGGCCAGCCAGTTATTCACACAGATTCTGTTCACCGGCTACAGCCCGCCCGCCGACAGCTGCTCCATTGACGGCACCAGTGCTCTGTACGCCGTTCACTATCAGACGGGCACCACTGCACCGGACGGTGTGCTCGGCCGGGTGTATGTGGATGATCTGGACATTGAACGATCCCTGAGGAGTGTCAGTCTGGGGGTTGGTTACGCATCGTCACCGGTGGTGCATCAAGGCAATGCCGGCCGGCTGACTGCGGTTACTCAAGGTGCCGGAGGCAGTATCAAATCCACCAATATTGAATATGGCTTCACTGCACAGGGACGGCAGAGCTGGCGGCAGATTTTCAGGATTCCATGGGTAGACTGAGCATGTTGTTAAAAAGTTCGAGGCGTCGCCCAGAGGGTTTTTCGCTGGTGGAGCTGATGATCGTGGTGCTCATTATGAGCATTCTCGCGGGTATTGTGTATCCCTCTTACAATCAGTACCTGTACGAAACTCGTCGCAGTGATGCCTGGGCTGCATTGAGCGCAGCCGCAGCGGCCCAGGAGCGCTGGTATTCCATAAACTACAGCTATACAGACGACATCAGTAATTTGGGTGGAGGCAGTTCTCCGGAGGGCTTTTACACGATCAGCGTGGTGGCGGATGGCGCTTCCTTTACCCTGACCGCTACTGCGGCCACAGTTCAGGCGGCAGACTCTGGCTGCACTGCCCTGACTCTGGATCAGTTTGCTATTCAGAGTCCGGTCGCTTGTTGGTAATAAAAACGGCGTTATCTGCCCACGGACGTTTATCCGTCTCTTGATACCGCCCATCGACTTCTGAACGCGACCACAATCACAGGCCTAGATTAACAATAAGGGAATCATCGACAAGGACGTCAACGGTTTGTTTTTCTTTCGGGTAGGCCATTCATACCATGGCCGGCGTATCAGGTCGCAACGATTGGATTGCGGCTTCACGCTGATTGAATTAATGGTCACGGTTGTCTTGCTGGCCATCATGGTCAATATGGTCATGCCCCTGGGTCAGCTCGCCGAGGGTTTCAAACTCGATTACGTTAATCAGCGCATCTATTCCAGCGCAGTGCTGGCCAAAAGTGAGGCCATCAAACGCTCATCTACGGTAAGTGTCTGTCGTTCTACCAATGGTACATCCTGTGACACCGGCCCCGACTGGTCCGATGGCTGGGTGGTTTTTGTCAATCCCAATGGCAACAACTCCATCGACCCCGGAGAAGATGTTATTCGGGTGTTCTCGCCGATTCGTAGCCCAGTGACGTTTAGTTGGGACAGCGGCCAACTGTTGACATTTCTTTCCCGGGGCAGCCCGGTCAGTCAAGGGACTTTCACGCTGTGCCCGGCAACTGCCCGAGTGGTGCCAGAGAGGCAGGTCACTGTGTCTGGTTCAGGGTTGATCCGCAAGCGTGAGGGGGCCAATTGCCTATGACCCATAACTTAGTCACTGCGCTGCAATCAGGCCGGCAGCCATCAGCACTTATCTCCCAACAGAAAGGTGTCGGTTTGGTGGAAGTGATGGTGGGTGTACTGATTTTTGTTGGTGGTGTACTCGCTGTCGCAGGTATGCACAGCCAGGCACTGCGCTCAACCCATGACAGCATTCAACGCTCACAAGCCCTATGGCTTGCTAATGCGGCCGCTGAATTAATGAAGTTGAATCCGGCGGGACTGGGTAGTGCGTCCTACCAAGCGGCGGCAGTAGCTGCGTCCAATAATTTGTCCTCTTACTGTGCCTCAACACCTGTCCAGTGTATTGGTAACTCTTGTTCTGCAAACCAAATGGCCGCTTTTGATGTGCATGAGCTGATGTGCAAAAACGCCAACGACATGATCAATCCAAGTATTGCCATTAACTGTGCGGCGCCGTGTAGCTCCGGTGCTTCAGTGCGTATCGCCATCGGTTGGGATTCAAGAGGTGCCGAGCAGGGGGTTCTTGCTACCCGCCAGCAAGTTGAGTTCAGCTACAAACGGAATTAAATAATGATCAGATCAGCCAGACAGCAACAGGGATTCAGCCTCATTGAAATGATGCTGGCGTTTGTGATCGGGCTGATTGTTGCCGGCAGCGCACTGCAACTGATGCTCAGTAACAGCCGTTCCGCCAGTGTGAATGAATTTATGGCCACGGCTCAGGAAAATGGCCGTCACAGCCTCTACGTCATGAGCCGGGAATTGCGTCGGGCCGGTTACCGGACTGATGCCCAGACGTTGCCAGCAGAGCCATTTTACACCGGTAAGTGTCAGGGCGCTGCTGTTTGCACTCAGGATGGTGGCGGCACTGTCAGTGATCGGGTTGCTATCCAGTACGAGCCACAAGTTGATCCGAATACCGGGGATCGCCGTGATTGCGCCGGCGGGCTGGTGCCCGACGGTGCGTTGACGGCGGATGTTTATTATGTGGCAGTCGATGCCGCCAACAACGATATCAGCACACTGTTCTGTATTGGTTATGACCCGGTATCGGAAACCGCTAGGGCACCGGGCAACCCTCTGGCCCTGGTTCAGGGTGTGGAGAGGCTCCAGGCTGTTTATGGTGTCGGGCCGGCAGGTACCACCATCATTGATAAATACGTTACCGCATCTGCTGTCAGCAACTGGCAGGAGGTAAGGGGTATTCGGGTTGGTGTGTTGGTCAGTGCCGGGGACTCTTCACGGGTTTTTGATCAACGGATTCGTACCTATAACCTGCTTAACAGCGGCAGTGAGTCGTTTAATGACCAGACGCCCCGGTACGTTTACAGCACCGCTGTCCGCTTAAACAACACAGGATTGATATTGTGAAGAATCCCGGCAAACAGCGTGGTTCATTCTTGCTGACAGTGATGATTGTCATGTTGATTATGGTTTTTTCCGGCCTGTTCGTGATGGAAACCGCCATGCTTGAAGAAGTCACGGTGGGCAATGAGCAGCGCACGATAGAGGTCTACCAGGTCGCCTACAGCGAGCTGGAAAATCAGCTCACGTTTCTTGAAGCCAATCCAATCAATTTTCGCAATGCTCTTGATGGCGCTCAAAACCTGTCGGCTATTGGCAACCCCGCGGGGTGTGGTGTGGTTGGGGGAATTTGTCAGCGCGTGACGCTCCGATACATCAACGATGCGCCGCCGCCTCCGGGATACAGCATTGATCGCAATATCAGCCGAGTGTTTGAGCTTGACAGTGTTGCCACGCTTAATGGTAGTGGCGCACATTCCAGCCAGACGTTGGGGATAATTTTTATTGATGTGATTCCGGGGGGGAATGGATGATCAGGTTTCTAAAAGCATTTTGTCTGCTGCTGTGTTTCATGGGGCCAGCACTTGCTGCCGAAGAATCCTATGAAGAGGTCGGTGAGTTCATCAAACTGGACGTGGTTTTCCAGGGTAAGGCGTCAGGGTTGATCTGGGCCTATGAATGTCTTGACTGTACACCAAAACGCTTTTTGTTTGATAACCGCACTGTTGTTGAGCTGACACGGTTCAGCACCCGGCTGGGGGTGGAAGGGTTAGACGGCATTGATGGACAGTCGGCAGTGATGACCTGGATACCCAACACAACCCAAGTGTTAAGAGTGTTACCAATGGGATTTTAGCTCGCAAAGGAATGTGATTGTGCCGCTGAAAATAATCTTTGTATTGCTGTTTATGGCCGTGGCTGCAAAGGCGGATGACACGGAATTGTTTGTCAAAAACTTGCCGGGGAACAGTAAGCCCAACGTACTTGTTTTGATCGACACATCCGGCAGCATGAGGGCAACTCATAACGGCGAAAGCCGGCTGGACATCACCAAAGAAGCCGTGAGGGGTTTTCTCAATACGGCCGAAGATATCAACGTCAGCCTGATGAGTTTCAACTCCTGGAGCTATACCCGTTGCCTCAAAAAGGTTCTCGGTCTATGTGTTGTCAGCCAGGATTACTGGGCCAGCCATGGTGGCAATGTTGATTTTGCTTCCGAAGACATTGCCACGGGGCGCCAGGGAGCAATCAGCATTGTCAATGGCTATTCTGCTGATGGTTGGACTCCTCTGAGTGAGGCTTTTTACGAAGCCTACCTATACCTTTCTGGCCGTGCACCCAGATTTGAGCGGCACAGCGTTGCTGCCTCAAAAGACGGCTCGGTTTATAAATCACCCATTGTTTCCCAGTGTCAGAAAAGTTCTATTATTCTGTTTACTGACGGTGACCCGGCTCATGACACCAGTGCCAATAGTTCCATTCGGAATCTGGTCTGGTGGAAAAACTTGCCTAGTGGCCTGAGCAGGCGGTGCGGTGGTGAGGGAGGCTGCCTGGACGAGTTTGCCTGGTACATTAGAAATAATGATGTACAACCGAATGTACCCGGTAACCAATATATTTCCACTTACACCATCGCTGGTTTCGGTGGTGCGCCACCTGCCTTGCTGACCAGTGCGGCCAATCACGGTGGTGGCAAGTATTATGAGGCCAGTAATTCTGGTCAGTTGAGTAAAGCTCTGGGCGACATTTTGTTACGAGTTAATGCCAAAGGCTCTACGTTTGCCGCCCCTGCTACATCGGTCAGTGCATTTAATTCACTGGAGACTGCTGAAGACGTCTATTACATCCTGTTCAAACCGGGCGTCGGGCCGGGATGGACTGGCAACTTAAAGCGCTATCGTCTTGCCAGCAACAATAAGCTGTACGATGCCAATGGTAATCCGGCCATTGATCCGGCCACCGGTTTTTTCTCTGATTCCGCCAAAAGCTATTGGAGCGGTAGTACTGATGGTAGAGCGGTGGGCTCTGGTGGTATGGCAGAAAAACTGAGCTCTTCGCGCCCGGTGTTTACCAACACGACTGGCGACAGCAACATCAGTTTAAGTTCATCGGCTAACCAATTGCACGAAAGCAATAGCAATATCACCGATGCCATGCTTGGCACCGCCGATGGGGGAGAAACCAGCAGCGTTCTGCGCTGGGGGCGGGGCATTGATGTCGATGATCAGGACAGCGATGGCGCCACCAGCGATGACAGGGCTAGTATTGGTGATCCCATGCATACCCAACCGCAGGTGATCACTTATTACAAAAACCAGACCGGATCCACTGTGGATAAAACGGTATTTTTCACCACGAATGATGGTTTTTTGCACGCGGTTAATGCCGATGATGGCACCACTGAGTTTTCTTTTATCCCCAGGGATTTGCTGGGTAATTTGAAAATTTACCGGGATGGTTTTGTTCGTGGCGGTGTACAAAAAGTCTACGGTATGGATGGCCCTATGACCGCCTGGGTTAATGACGCTAACGGCGACGGCGATGTTTTGTCGGGCAATAATGGCGGGGCTGATTCAGGTGATCATGTTTATCTGTACCTGACCATGCGCCGGGGGGGCAATAATATCTACGCCCTGGACGTGACCAACAGGAGTCAGCCGACACTCAAATGGGTGATCAGGGGAGATGTCGATAACAACCATCAGACTGACCCCACTGGTGCTTTTGGCCGTCTTGGGCAAACTTGGTCGGCCCCAAGGCTGGTTCAGGTGAACTGGAATGGCAACAGGCGCCACGTATTGCTGTTTGGTGGCGGGTATGACGTAGCCATTGATAGTCATACAACCGTCCAGAATAGCAACATTGGCAACGCCGTATTTATGGTGGATGCTGAGAGCGGTCAGATGTTGTGGCGCGCTTCAAACAGCAATTCCGATCTCAATATTTCTGCCATGCGTTACAGCATTCCAGCCAGCCTCACGCCTCTTGATATGGATCGTGATGGCGCTGTTGATGTGATTTTCGGCGGCGATACCGGCGGGCAGATTTTTCGTATCGACATCAATCAGAGCAACAGCGGGGCGGCAAATTTTGCCACCGGTGGCGTGATCGCCAAGCTGTCAGGCAACACAGCGGCAGACGCCCGACGTTTTTTTGAGCCGGTCACCGTGGCTTTGGGGAAAGATGGCCGCTACCTCAACATCGCCGCAGGCAGCGGCTATCGGCCAAGCCCTCTGAGCACTGACGTTAACGACCGGGTATATGTGATTCAGGACCCCCATGTGGCCAGCGCACCGTCCAGTTACGGCTATGTGAGCGGTCAGCCTTACACGGAGACCAATTTATACAATGCGACCAGCAATTTGTTGCAGCAGGGCAATGATGCCCAGCGCGCGACAGCCTTGTCCAGCCTGACTAATGCCAAAGGCTGGTTCATGACGCTTGAGCAGAGCGGTGAAAAAGTGCTCAGCAAGGCGGTGATTTTCAATGGCGTATTGTTGTTTAACTCGTTTGCCCCGATCACCAGTGCCTCGGCAGTCTGTTCACCAGGATCTGGCGTTAATTATCTGTACGCCGTGAATATTGAAAATGGTACAGCGTTGTTTGATCTTGATGGCAACGGTAATTCGGCATTGGTTAAATCGGACCGTCGCCTGGCGCTCAGACAATCCTCCCTGGCGCCGTCTCCTACCATTATTTCCAGGGGCAATGATGGCGGAAAGGTCTGTGTGGGCACAGAGTGTATTCAAACTTCCCTGGAAAAAGTGAATTCATTACCGGTCATTCGCCGATTCTGGAGAGAGAACCGATGAACAACTCGAATAACAAAGGGTTCAGTCTTATCGAGCTGATGGTCACCGTGGCAATTATTGGCATTCTGGCATCCATTGCCTTGCCCAGTTACCGCCAGTACGTGGTGGAGTCGCGCCGCAGTGAGGGTATTGCCATGCTGTTGCAGGTGATGCAGCAGCAGGAGCGTTACTATACCGAGGAGTTGTCTTATACCACGGATCTGACTGACCTGGGGTTTGCTGTGATTAACCCGTCTTCACAAAACAGTAATTACACCATCAGTGCTGCTGCGTGTGGCTCCGATCCGGTCAACCGCTGTGTACTGTTAACGGCTGTCGCTCAGGGGGAACAGGCCGCTGATGGCAATTTGACATTGAATAGCCGGGGCATAAGGACACCTGCAGCATTCTGGCAGTAGGCCATATCCATTTCTGCTTTCAGGCGCCGATACCTTCCTTGGGCAGTGCGCAGGTAAGGAAGGACCATGATATCCGTTGATAATGACACCATTCGATTTTTAATTATTGATGCATCTGCTGAAGCGGCAGAAGCGTTGTTGAATTTTTTTCGTGAATCGGGCTATTCGACTCGTGCCGGCCGCGTTAACTCTCAGGATGAGTTGGACGACGCGTTGACTGAGCGGTGGGATTTATTGCTGGTATCAGACCCATCAGGATTCACCAGCGTGCAGCAGATCATCGATAGCATCAATCAAAAAGATGTGGATTTGCCGGCCATTATTTTCTCCGACGAAGATCACTTTACTTTTCTGAAGCTGGGTGCCAGGGCAGTCGTTCCTGTTGGTCAGGATGAGCACTTGTTGACTGTGGTGCAAAAAGAGATGGCCGATCTGAAAACCCGTCGGCATCACCGTCGTATGAGTATTGCCTTGCACGAATCAGAAAAGCAGCGACGGTTACTGCTTGACGATCAGGTGGATGCGATAGTCTATGTTAACCACGGCTGCATTCAGTACGCCAACGCGGCGTTCCTGAAGTTGCTTGGTGCGGCTGAGGATTTCTCTCTTGATGGTGAGCCGTTCAAGAATTTAATCACCGCTGATGATCAACAGGATGTGGATGCGTTTTTGCTGGGGGTTGAGGAGAGTGGTCAGGCCCTGGCCGTGATCCAGTGCCCACTGGTCACTCACGACGGCGCAGAGATTGACACCCGTGCCGTTATTTCAGCAACGTCGTTTAACGGCGAGTTTACTCTTAGCCTGCAAATCAAGCCCATTGAGCTGGCTGAGGCTGAACAACAGCCGGAACAACCCGCTGCGGAGAATGACGCCGGGCTTGTTGAGCAGGCGCAGTTTGACCAGGCACTGAGTGTTGCTATCCAACGGGCGGTATCGGGCAAGGGCAGTGGGACGTTGTGCTGCATCCATGTGGAAACCTTTAAGGCCATCGACGAGCGCCACGGCCAGCAGGTCAGTGAAACATTCCTGAAAACCGTCGCTCATACGTTGGCTACTCACTTTACCAGTGCCCAGCCGTTGGCCAGTATTGGTGCTGGCAATTTTGCCGTACTGCTGCGTGATGGCGGGGAGCAGGAGGTTAAAAGTCAGGTAGAGAGCTTGCCCGGGAGCCTCACCAATGTGGCGATTGACGGACATTCTCTGGCAGTCAGGTTGTCTCTCGGTGCGGTACTGCTGAACGAAAACAGCAGCGATGCCAACCGTTTGATGCTGCACGCTCGTCAGGCAACGGTGCAGGCGCAAAAAAATGGTGGCAGTCAGTTAGTTATTTACCAGAAACAAAAAGCCGATGCCGTGCGTGCTGCCACCAGACAGCTTGCCGGCATGGTCAGCCAGGCGTTAAAAAATAATCAGTTCCGACTGAGCTATCAGCCGGTGATCTCTCTGGCCGGCTCAGCCAGCGAATACTACGAAGTCTCTTCTGTGATGACTGATGCCGAGGGTAGAGAGCATCCTGTCAGCGTTTTCCGGCCGAAACTGGAAAAGACAGTCCTGTGGAGCAAACTTGACCGCTGGCAGCTGATCGAGGCCAGCAAAGAGCTGATGACCAAGCGCCGGCAGGGCACTGATACCCGCCTGTTGGTGCATGTCGGCGGCTTTTCGGTGACGGACGACGCGTTCCTGCCCTGGATGAAAGTTGCCCTGGAAACGGCCGGCATTCCTGCCGAAGCGGTGGCCATACAGCTGAGCGAACAAAACCTGGCCCGTTATCCACAGGAAGTGCCTGGCTTTTTCGCTGCGCTTAAAGCCATGGGGTGTCAGCGTGTGATCAGTGAGTTTGGTTGCAGTCTTAATCCCCTGGAGGCCATTGCCAATCTGGATGTGGACTGGGTCAAGCTTGATCGCTCTTTTGCTGAGGGACTGAGAAAAGATGGCAGCACCAAAGAGCTGCAAAAGATGATCGAGGCGTTGGGTAAGAGCGGCAAAAAAGTCGTTGTGCCCGGCATTGAGAGTGCTGCTGAAATGACTCCGGTCTGGCAGTTTGGCGCTGACTTTATTCAGGGGGGCTATGTCCAGCCCCCTGCCAACACCATGGATTTTGATTTCGGGTCAGACAGCTGAGCTGCCGTCATCAACGGTAAGACTGATTTTATCTCATTTTCCGCTCGTAGCGGGTTGTCGGGAATGGAGGTAATTTACAGATGGCAATACTTGCAAGACAATACCGTCCTTTGCAGTGATTGATCTTTTTTTACAGGTATTTCCATGTCAGCACAGCTCAATATGGTCATGGCCCAGCTGAATCTGGTGGTGGGCGACATTGACGGGAACACCTCCCGCATCATTGAGGCTGCTGAGCAGGCCCGGGATCAGCTGGAGGCAGACATCATTGTCTTTCCTGAGCTGACGCTTTGTGGTTATCCACCCGAAGACCTGCTGTTGCGCCCCAGTCTGATTGTGCGCGTCGAACAAGCCCTCAACCGGTTGCGAGTGGTTAAGGGGATTGACCTGATCATCGGTGTGCCGATGGCGGGCCCTCACGATCTGGAGAATCAAGCGCTGGTGTTGCGTGATGGTGAAGTGCTGGCCCGCTATGCCAAACAACATCTGCCCAACTACCAGGTCTTCGATGAAAAACGCTATTTCGTTAAAGGCCAGCAGACGGTCATCTACCACTGCAAAGGGGTTAATGTTGCCCTGTTGATCTGCGAAGACCTCTGGTACCAGGGGCCGGTTCGCCGGGCTAAGGAGGCCGGTGCTGACCTGATCATTAGCCTTAATGCTTCACCATTTCACAGCGATAAGCATGCCCAGCGTCACCAGGTGGTTCGTGAGCGTTGTCTGGAATCGGGTCTGCCGGTGCTCTACACCAATTTATTCGGTGGGCAGGATGAGCTGGTGTTTGATGGTGGCTCGTTCGTTATGAATGGCGACGGCGAGGTGGCCGGCGTGGCGGATTATTTTGCCGAAGCGCTATTCAGTGTCTCCTTCGATAAAGGCTCCATGGCGTTTGAGCGCGGCGAAGTCGCAGAAACACCGCAAATGTGCTCAAGGGTTTATGATGCACTGGTTACCGGAGTTCGTGACTACGTCAATAAAAACGGTTTCAAGGGCGTCGTACTTGGTCTTTCCGGCGGGATTGATTCGGCCCTGACGCTGGCCATTGCCACCGACGCCCTGGGCAAAGACCGGGTGCAGGCGGTGATGATGCCTTTTCGTTACACCTCTGGCATGAGTCTTGACGACGCCGCTGAGCAAGCGAAAATCCTTGGTGTTGAGTACAAGGTGCTGTCCATTGAGCCGATGTTTGATGCCTTTATGCAGACGCTGCATGGCGAGTTTGACGGCTATGGGCGCGATACCACAGAAGAGAACCTGCAGTCCCGCTGTCGGGGCGTTATGTTGATGGCAATCTCCAACAAAAAGGGTTTTTTGGTACTGACCACCGGCAACAAGAGCGAGATGGCGGTGGGCTATGCCACGCTCTACGGCGATATGGCAGGTGGCTTTGATGTGCTCAAGGATGTCCCGAAAACCTTGGTGTTCAAACTGGCCGAGTATCGCAATACATGCGGGTACGTCATTCCCCAGCGGGTGATTGATCGGCCACCGTCTGCCGAATTGGCCCCGGATCAGGTGGATGAAGACAGTTTGCCGCCTTATGACGAGCTGGATCGGATGCTGGAACTGTATATCGAACGCGATTGCAGCGCCGAGGCCATTATCGGTGAAGGGTTTGACCGGGATACGGTGTACCGGGTGCTGAGGCTGGTGGATATTAACGAGTACAAGCGCCGACAGTCCGCCATTGGCGTCAGGATCACACCCAGAGGGTTTGGGCGGGATCGTCGTTACCCGATCACCAATGGCTGGAAAGCCGGCGTTTAAGCCAGCCTCAGATAACGCTGATGCAGTGGTTCCAGGCGCTGGTGCAATTGCGCCAGGGAGCCGCTGTTATCCACCACATCATGGGCTTTAGCCAATCTTTGCGCCCGACCGATCTGGCTGTTGAGGATTTGCCGGGCCTGCTCCTCGGTTATCTGGTCACGGGCCATGGTGCGCTCTATCTGGACGCTTTCGGGGACATCCACCACCAACACCCGATCCACCAGCATCTGCTGACCGGTTTCCAGCATTAATGGTGATACCAGCATCGCATAGGGCGATGTCGTCTGACTTAGCCGGGCGATAATTTGTTCTTCGATCAGTGGGTGCAGCAGGGTTTCCAGCCACTTTCGTTCATCCGCTGAGGCAAAAATAATCGTCCTGAGCTTTCTGCGGTCAAGCTGGCCGTTGGTCAGAATCCCGTCCCCGAAGTGTTCGGTTATGGCTGCCAGAGCCGGCGTGCCTGGCTCAACAACCACGCGGGCGGCGATGTCCGCATCGACAATGCAAACCCCTTTGCCGGCAAAAAAATCTGCCACGGCGCTCTTGCCGCTGCCAATGCCCCCAGTGACACCCACCGCAAACCGGTGCAGGCGTCGGGTTTGTGGGTGTCCCATAAGCAGGTTTTGTGGCTGTCCTGTTTTCAGACTGTTCACAGCAGGTTACTCAGGTAGAGGTCAATTAAACCATCGCCCCAAAGCAGGGCAACAAAACCGGCAATGGCCAGATAGGGACCAAAGGGAATGGGTTGGGAGCGCTCCTGACGCTTGCTGATAATCAGCACCAGCGCCACGATGGTGCCCACCAGCGAGGAGAGCAGGACAATCAGCGGCAGTTTCATCCAGCCCAGCCAGGCGCCCAGTGCTGCCAGCAATTTAAAGTCACCATAACCCATGCCTTCCTTACCGGTGATCAGTTTGAACAGCCAGTACACACTCCAGAGCGACAGGTAACCGGCAACAGCTCCCCACAGTGCCTGTTCCAGGGGGACAACCAGGCCAAAGCTGTTCATGATCAGGCCGGCCCAGAGCAGCGGCAGGGTAATGTCATCCGGCAGCAATTGCGTGTCGTAGTCGATCATGGTCAGAGCCAGCAGGGACCAGCTGAACAGGCAGAAGGCCACTGTTGACAGGGTTGGGCCGTAGGTCAGGCCAATCACCACAGTGATGATGGCGCTCAGTATTTCAATGGCTGGATAACGCCGGGAGATGGCAGCCTGACACCCTGAGCAGCGGCCACGCAGCAACAGGTAACTGATAACGGGAATATTTTCCCATGGCCTGATCTTGTGACCGCAGGCGGTACAGGCTGAGCGTGGCAGTACCAGATTATACGTTGGCTGAGGCTCCGGCTCGCGGTCAGGGTGCATAATGGCCTCGCTTTGCTGCTGCCACTCCCGATTCATCATGATGGGTAAACGGTGAATCACCACATTAAGAAAACTGCCAACAATCAGGCCGGTCAGGGTGAGGACAAAGGCCAGATAGGGCGTTGAGTGTTCAAGCGCGTCGATAACAGGCGACATTCACGAAATTCCCTGATAGTGATCTGTGAGGCTGGCCAGTCTTCCCTGACCAGTTTCCGGTATTGTAAATTGAACAAACGCTCATTTGTACAGCGGCATTACTATACTTTGAAGACGGCAACTGAAGTACAGGACGTACAGCATGAAAAACCAATACGACAAGATGACCACTCCCGAAGTTGTGATGATCACCGGTTCGCTCGGTGTGTTAGTGAGCTCTTTAATGACCCTCGGTATTTTGGTCTCCTGATCGTCAGGAGGTGTGCTTTTCTTTCTTCCCATCAATGTAATGGTTACTTGTTGAACCCGCTTTTAAGTCAGAACCAACCTAAAACTTTTGTGCACAACAACGATGAAATAGGGAACGGCAACGTTCCCTTGCCCCAGCACAAAGGTCCCCCATGAGCCAGCAAGCCAATAACACGCAACGCAAAACCGGTGGTCTGGCACTTACCCTCTTTCTCTGGTTTATGGTGCTGGCCATTGGTCCGGTGGTGATTGTTGGCTTGAATGAGTATCAGGCAGGTAAAGAGGAGATCATTAAGGACCGTTATGAGCAGCTGTCATCGGTTAATTTTCAGCTCACGCAGCGAGTCAATGAGTACTTTGATACGGTACTGACCAACCTGTTTATCATGGCGGCACCGTCGGAGGCCTTTATTTCTGAGCTGGTTCAGGTTTTCGATGGTGGGCAAGAGACGCTGTCACAATTTCTTAACTCGCAGGAATACGGCCAGATTCACCAGCGCTATGCCACGGAATACGTGGATTTTTTGCGTTTCTATGACTACTCGGATGTCATCGTTGGCGATGCCCGGGGCAACATTCTCTACACCGTCAACGAATATGACGATCTGGGCAAAAACCTGTTCTCCGGCGACTTGGCGGACGGCGACTTGGCGGACACCCACTTCGCTCAGGCGGTTAAGGCCAGCCTGTCTGATCAGCAGTCCAGGTATGCCGACCTGGGCCATTACCCCCCGCAAGGCAGCGAACAGGTGGTGTTCTTTATTCTGCCCTTGGCCGACTCCCATCAGAATGCCCTTGGTTTTGTTGCTGTGCAGCTACACCCGAAAAATATTCAGGCCATATTTGACAGCGGCGAGTCCAGTATTGCCGGGCTATCGTCCTTTCTGGTGGGTAAGGACCGGCGGATTCGCTTTGGCAGTGAGCTTGAGAATGCCAGTGAGAGAACTTTTCGCGAAGATAATCCACTGATTCAGCTCTGGCTGACCCATCTGGATGATGGCGGCCAGTACCACGAGCATGAGGATCATCTGGCCCCCACGGAAGAGACCCACGACACCCACGGGTCTGAATGGGATTTTCAGATTGATCTTGAGCACAGCACACAAGAAGAGGAATCCTTCAATCTGGCGGCCAAAGCCAGCATCAGCCATATCCGCAGCTACGTTCATGGTGAAGAGGTACTGGGCATATTCTTGCCGGTCACCATTGCCGGTACACCCATGATCATGCTGTCGGAAGTGACTCACCGCCAGGCCTTTGCCTCGGTCACGGATTTTCGCAAGCGCCTGCTGGTGCTGGTTGCCATCACCTTTGTGCTGGTGGTGGTGATCGCCCTGTTTGTCACCCGTCGGCTGGTCAAACCCATTCGCCTGATTACCCGGTGGGTCAACCGGGTCGCTGCCGGTGACTACGCCGAGGGAACGGTGCTCAAAGGCAATAATGAAATCAGCGAACTGAGCCGTAGCTTTGCCGAAATGACCGATCAGCTGCGCACCGTCAGCAACGAAAATACCCGTAAAAACTGGCTGCAAGAAGGCATGGCCGGACTGCACAGCAGTGTGCGCGGCGAACAGGCGATGGCTGATTTATGTCAGAACATCGTCGCCTATATGGCCCGCTATCTGGATATGCACAGTGGCGCCATGTTCGTTAAAGACGATCAGCAACAACTGGCCTTGATGGGCACCTACGCCTGGAGTAGACGCAATCAGCACGCCAATCGCTTCGCCATCGGCGAAGGGCTGGTTGGTCAGGCTGCGCTGGAAAAAGAAACCATTGAGCTGACTAACGTACCTGAGGGCTATCTGGGTATTGAATCTGGCATGGGTACGGCCAGGCCCGCCCACGTCATCATCGTCCCACTGGCCTACGAAAATGAACTCAAAGGGGTGTTCGAGTTTGCCAGGCTCTCGGCCATGACCGGCGAGCAGCGCCTGTTCCTGGAGCACTCCATTGAAAGCATCGCCATTGCCATCAATTCAGCCCAGTACCGCACCCGCGTCAATCAGCTGTTGGCCACTACCACCGAGCAGTCTGAAGCCCTCAAAGATCAGCAAGAAGAGCTGCGTTCCGTCAACGAGGAGCTGGAGAAGCGTGCCGGTATTCTTGAGGAGTCGGAGGAGGAGTTGAGAGCGCAGAGCGAGGAGCTGCAAAAATCCAATGCTGAGCTTGAAGAACTTAGCGAACAGCTGATGCTGCAAAAAGCAGAGATCGAGCGCAAAAACAAGGATATCGAACTGTCCAGTGAGAAAATCGCCGAAAAGGCTCAGGAACTGGCCCGTGCCAGCCAGTACAAATCGGAGTTTCTGGCCAATATGTCCCATGAGCTGCGTACGCCGCTCAACTCTCTGTTGTTGCTGTCACAGATGTTGGCAGATAACAACGAAGGCAATCTCACCGAAGACCAGGTGGAGTCGGCACAGGTTATCCACAATGGCGGCAAGGAGCTGCTGGAGTTGATCAACGATATTCTTGATCTGTCCAAGGTGGAGGCGGGCAAGATGTCAGTCAACCTGGAGAATACGCCGCTGGATGAGATCAAGGGCAGTATCGAAAGCCTGTTCAAACCGCTGGCCGATAGTCGCGCCTTACAGTTTTTGGTAACCATCCAGCAAGGTACGCCGGCTTCTGTCTTTACCGACAGCCAGCGCCTGCTGCAAATTGTTAAAAACTTCCTCTCCAATGCCTTCAAATTTACCGAGACCGGCAGTGTTCAGGTACGTATGTTTAACGAAGCCCGCTCTGGTCGCTTTGCTCAGGATGAGTGGCTTGGGTTTGCCGTTAAAGACAGCGGCATTGGCATTCCCAAAGAGAAGCAGGCGTCGATTTTTGAGTCATTCCAGCAAGCCGATGGTTCCACCAGCCGTAAGTACGGTGGGACAGGGTTGGGGCTGGCCATTTCCAGAGAGATGGCGGAACTGCTCGGTGGTTTTATTGAACTGCACAGTGAGGAAGGCAAGGGGACAACCTTTACGCTGTTTTTGCCGGCCAATCCGGTCTGTTCTCTGAGTCAGGAAAAAGTGGTGGCCGATAATTATGTGGCCCAAACTGTTGTCCAACAGCTGGCAGAAAAACCGACCCCGGAGCCGGCCAAAGAAGACGATGTGCCTGTTGATGCCCGTGATTATCAACTGCTGGTGATTGAGGATGACCCCCAGTTTGCCGACATTTTGACCCTGCTGGCCGACAAACATAACTTTGGCTGCCGGCATGCTATGACCGGTGCTCAGGGCATAGCATTAGCCCGCAACCATCAGCCATCAGCCATTATTCTTGATTTGGGGCTACCGGATATGGACGGCCAGGAGGTATTGGCCCAGTTAAAAAGTGATGAACTGACCAGGCAGATACCGGTGCATATTGTTTCTGCCCGTGAACCCGAAGCGATGGCCGGCTCCGGTGCCATCGGCTATCTGACCAAGCCGGTGAGCGTGGCCGACATCAACAGCATTTTTGTCAAACTGGAAACGGCCATTGAGAGCGATATTCGCGATGTGCTGATTCTCGATCCGGATGCAACCGAGGGCGCTAAAGTCGGTGCCATGCTCGAAGCCAAAGGGCTGCACGCCGGTCACGTTGTCTCCACCAAAGACGCCGAGCGCGAGCTGCAATCCCACTCATGGCAGTGTCTGATTCTTGATCTTGACTTGGGCAACACAGGGGGGCTGGCCTTCTTGCAGCAGATTAAGGCACAACTTGGCAGTCGCATGCCCTCGGTGATTATCCACACGGCGGCATTGCCAGAGCCAGAAGAACACGCCCGGTTGCAGGAGTTTACCCAGGCCATGGTGATGAAGGGGGATCGGGCCATGGAGCGGGTGATGGATGAAGTCAGCCTGTTCTTGCACAGCGTTAATAAAGAGCAGGTGAGTGATGAAGCAGCTCCGGCAGAAAAGACCAATCTGGACGGACACAAAATTCTGCTGGTGGATGACGATTTGAGAAATACCTTTGCCCTGTCCAAAGCGTTGCAAGGGCAGGGGCTGGAGGTGGTATTGGCCAATAATGGCCAGAATGCCCTCGATAAACTGGCGCAGGAAGAGGGCATTGAGCTGGTCTTGATGGATATTATGATGCCCGTGATGGACGGCTACGAGGCTACCGCTGCTATCCGCCAGATGGATGAATTCAGGGAGCTGCCAGTGATTGCCCTGACCGCCAAGGCCATGGCCGGCGACAAAGCCAAATGCCTGGCCGCTGGTGCCAACGACTACATGACCAAACCGCTGGATATGGACAAACTTACGGCCATGTTAAAGGTGTGGCTGTCGCGATGATTGAGCCTGATTCGGTGGCTCAGCTTGAGGCGCTGGAGCTGGATTTGCTGTTGCGTGCTGTCCAGTCGTGCTACGGCTATGATTTTCACGACTACGCCAGGGCATCCATTATTCGTCGGGTGAAAAAGCATCTTGATGACGTGGGTGTTGGCCAGATCAGCGATTTGATTCCTCTGTTTCTGCACGACAGCCGGGCTTTTTATCGTTTTGTCAAAAGCCTCTCGGTGGTGGTTACCGAGATGTTCCGCGATCCGGAGGTGTTTCGCGTGTTGCGCACCGAGGTAATTCCGGTGCTGAAGACCTACCCATTCATCAAAATCTGGCACGCTGGCTGCGCATCAGGGCAGGAGGTGTACTCCCTGGCCATCGTGCTGGAAGAAGAGGGCATTCTCGATCGTTGCCAGATTTATGCCACCGATTTTAACGACGATGCCCTCAGTCTGGCCAGAAAAGGCATCTACTCCGGCGAAGACAGCGCCAGGTACGAACACAACTACCGACTGGCCGGCGGTAAACGGCAACAGTCGGATTACTGGGTAAGCCTGTACGACGCCATCAAGATTAACAGCCGTCTGGCCCGGCGGATTACCTTCGCCAATCACAATCTGGTGACCGATGGTGTCTTTGGTGAAATGAACCTGGTGATGTGTCGCAATGTATTGATTTATTTTAATGAGCAGTTACAGAACCGGGCGCTGAGTCTGATCAACGACAGTCTGTGTCCGCGGGGCTTTTTGTGTATTGGGCGGCGGGAGAACCTCAGCTTCAGCCAGATTCGCCATCAGCTCGAGGATGTGGATAACGCCTTGCGCATTTACCGCAAGCTGGGTTCTTGAACGATAGTTGAGTTAACTGATTCGGTCAGACAGTGGCCGGTTGCGCTTAGACAGGGATTGTCTGATATGGACGAAAACAACAAAGTAAAAATTCTGGTGGTGGACGACCGGCCGGAAAACCTGCTGGCCATGGACCGGCTGTTAAAACCCCTCGGTGCCGAGGTGCACAAAGTGGACTCCGGCGAGAAAGCGCTGTCGGAAGTACTGGCCCACCACTTTGCCGTTATCCTGTTAGATGTGCAGATGCCGGGCATGGATGGCTTTGAAACAGCCACCTTGCTGCACAGCAACAAGCAGACCGCCAATATTCCCATTATTTTTGTCACCGCCATTAATAAAGATCATAACTATGTGGCCAAAGGCTATCAGTCCGGTGCCGTGGATTATCTGCCCAAACCCATCGTGCCGGAAATTTTGCTGGGCAAGGTAAAAGTGTTTTTGCAGCTCGAACAACAGCGGCTGGAGTTGGAGCAGGTGACCCGGGAGTTGCGCTGGATCAGCCGGAAAAACAAACTGCTGCTGGACTGTGCCGGTGAAGGCATTGTCGGGCTGGACAAAGAGGGTAAGATCACTTTTATCAACCCCACCGGCTGCGAACTGCTCGGTGGTACTGAGGCGTTTTTTCTTGAGCGCCACATCAGCCAGTTTCTCTTTGCTGAGGCCGAGGGCACAACAGTGATGGCGCAGTGGCTCAACTCGGAGATCCACCGTGAGTGCCTGGGGGCCGGCAAACGCCTGAAGCAGTCTTGCGATCTGGTGAATGTGATTCAGGGGCGGTTTCCGGCGGAGATGAATATTGCTGCCATCGTCAACGCCCGCAATGCGGTCCGGGGAGCCGTGTTTGTCTTTCAGGACATCACTGAGCGCAAACAGCTCGAAGACCAGCTAATGAAAATGGCCAAGTACGACAGCCTCACCGGACTGGCCAACCGCACATTGTTTCACGAGTTTCTTCAGTCTTCCATGGACCGCAGCGACCGCTACCAGAAAAACACGGCGGTGATGTTTCTTGACCTGGACCATTTCAAGGAGATCAATGACCAGCTTGGTCATGAGGCAGGCGACCAGTTGTTGATCAGTGTTGCCAGTCGTCTGGAAGGCTGTATTCGCAAAGTGGATATGGTGGCCAGGCTCGGCGGTGACGAGTTTGCCGTGGTGCTTGACGACGTCAGGAGTCAGGACGATGCCCGTGCTGTGGCTCAGAAGATTCTTACTGTCTTGACTGAGCCGCACGGGCTTGGCGATACGTCAAGGAAAGTGGGTACCAGTATTGGTATTGCTTTTTATCCGGAGAATGGCAACGACGCAGACAGCTTGGTCAAAGCTGCCGACGAAGCCATGTACGTGGCAAAAAAGCAGGGCCGGAACGATTTTCGGTTCTACGGCGATATGCGCTGATGCTATTTGTGGCAATGAACAGTGTCCTTGTTAAGGATTTGTCCTGAAATAACTTCCCGGTTCCCGTTCACCCTGAGCAACGTCGAAGGATGCGGGCAGCACACTTCGACAGGCTCAGTGTGAACGGTGGTATGGATCTGTTTACTACCTCCCTAAATGGGCAAAACAATAGCGCCAAGGATGATAAGGACAATGATCGTCACCATGCAATTGGCAGGATGGTTTTCGGGACCATAGGGCAGCCCGTTATCTACACAGACAATGCCCATCAAGATCAGAAAGCACATGGGAGCAATGACAGACAGCTCTGAGCGATTCCCCCTCCCGTCAGCAGCTTCGGTCAGGTCATGTGGAAAAGAAGCTTGCTGACAAATAGGGCAGATGCGCCTCTCAGTGCCCCACCTGACGATGCAAGATCGTCCAAAAACGTGGCCGCAACGAAGTCTGGTCGAACCGTGGTCGGGTCTGTTGTCTGTTGGGTCAAAACATATGGGGCACGGATTACCGGTAACCGGAACCATGGTAAAACTCCTGCTTTGTCTGCTGACCTAAAATCGTAACGAGTGCTCCCGTCGATGGAGCAACCACATTACTAAAGCTCAGAAAACGGAACATGGAGCTGTTTTTCGACAAATACTTTTCTTAATCGGGCAAAACGGGGCAGGCCGTTAAGATAAGGCGGATACTCTTCGCCTTCAATCAGTGGCTCAAGATACTCCCGGCAGGTTGGCGTAATGTTAAAACCATCATCGCTAATAAACGACAACGGCATTTTGCGCTCAAAATTGGCCACTTGTTCCAACGGTACCGCTTTGATGGCCCAGCGATACGGCAGGTCGGACTCCCTGACAATGGCTGGCATGACTGCATTGTGGCCGGAAACCGCCAGCTCCACGGCGGCTTTGCCCACCGCATAAGCCTGCTCCACATCCACCCGTGAGGCAATGTGCCGCGCTGAACGTTGCAGGTAATCGGCCACCGCGTAGTGGTATTTGTAGCCCAGTGCCTGCTTGATCATATTGCAAAGCGCTGGTGCGACACCACCGAGCTGCTGGTGACCAAAGGAATCAATAACCGTGGTGGAGGCAGAGACAAAACTGCCGTCGTCGTATTTGGCACCCTCAGAGGCAACAATAACGCAGTAGCCTTCATTGCTGACGGTCTCGTGGACTTTTTTCAGGAACTTCTCTTTATCCAGCGCCAGCTCCGGGAAGAGGATAATGTGTGGCGGGTCGCCATCCTGTCGCGCTGCCAGGCCGGTGGCGGCAGCCAGCCAGCCGGCGTGGCGACCCATGACTTCAAGCACAAAGACCTTGGTGGAGGTATCGCACATGGAGGCAATATCGTGACTGGCCTCCTTGGTGGACACAGCCAGGTATTTGGCCGCTGAGCCAAAGCCCGGGCAGTTGTCGGTGACCGCCAGATCGTTATCGATGGTTTTTGGTATGCCAATGCAGGTGAGGGGATAGCCCAGCTTTTCGCTGAGTTGGGAGACTTTCCAGGCGGTATCCATGGAGTCGTTACCGCCGTTGTAGAAAAAGTAACCGATGTCGTGGGCCTGAAAGACCTCAATCAGGCGACGATACTCCGCTTCACTCTCCTCAAAGGATTTCAGCTTGTAACGACAGGAGCCAAAGGCGCCGCCGGGGGTTCTGATCAGGGCGCCGATGGCTTCGTCGGACTCGTGGGATGTGTCAATCAGCTCTTCACGCAGGGCACCGAGGATGCCATTGTGACCAGCATACACTTTGCCGATTTGCTCCGGGTAACGGCGCGCCGTTTCAATGACCGCGCAGGCGCTGGCGTTGATGACTGCGGTGACACCGCCCGACTGTGCGTAGAAAGCATGCTTCTGGGGCATAGATCAAGTCCCGGATATCTTTGATTGTTTCTGGCTGGGGCAGGGGCGTATCCGGTCAGGGTATTTGCCGGAGTGCCTCACTATAACCTGCAATGTTTATCGGCCGCTACCGTAGTTATGTCAACGTCCTTTTGCGAACAGGGCGTAAACAATGTCAGAATTCCAGCTTTAGGGTGCTCTTCTGGAGAGATTTTGGATGCACGTACATATTTTGGGTATTTGCGGAACGTTTATGGGAAGTCTGGCCATACTGGCCAGGGAACTTGGATTTCAGGTATCCGGCTGCGATGAGAATGTCTACCCGCCTATGAGTACCCAGCTTGAGGAGCAGGGGATTACGCTGTTTCAGGGGTATGATCCCAAAACACTGAACCCGGCGCCGGATCTGATCGTTATTGGTAATGCCATGACACGGGGTAATCCGGCGGTTGAGTATGTGCTTGATCAGGGGCTGCCTTACGTTTCCGGGCCGGAGTTCTTTTCCCGCTATGTTGCGCCTGAGCGCTGGGTACTGGCCGCTTCCGGTACCCACGGCAAAACCAGCACCAGTAGCATGCTGGCCTGGGTACTGGAATACGCCGGTATGTCGCCGGGCTTTCTGATTGGTGGCATTCCAAAGGATTTTGGTATTTCCGCCCGCCTTGGCAGCACACCATTTTTTGTTATTGAAGCCGATGAGTACGACACTGCTTTTTTTGATAAGCGCTCCAAATTTGTCCACTACCACCCGCGTACGCTGATTATCAACAACCTTGAATTTGATCATGCGGATATTTTTGCTGACCTTGATGCCATTCAGCGGCAGTTTCATCATCTGGTCAGAACGGTACCCGGCACTGGTCGTGTTTTATTTCCGGCTGGTGTGCCGGCTATTGATCAGGTGATGGCTATGGGGTGCTGGTCAGAGCAGGAAACTCTGGCGGGTGAACAAAGCCCCTGGCAAACAGAAAAAGTCTCTGAGTCGGGCAACCATTTTCGGGTACTGCACCAAGGCGTTGCTGTCGGCACAGTGCAGTGGCAGCAGGAGGGCGATCACAACGTGGCCAATGCTCTGGCGGCAATCGCAGCAGCCCACCACGTTGGTGTGCTGCCAGAGGTTGCCTGTGCGGCATTGTCGCAGTTTCAGGGAGTAAAGCGACGCATGGAGCTGGTGGATGAGGTTGGTGGCGTGCGCATCTATGACGATTTTGCCCACCATCCCACCGCCATTGCCACCACACTGGCCGGTCAGCGGGCCTTGCTGGGGGACGATGCTAATATCCGGGTGATTATTGAGCCACGGTCAAACACCATGAAAATGGGCGTGCATCAGGAAACGCTGGTGGCCGCCACCGCGCAGGCGTCGGAAGTGATCTGGTTTGAACCGCAGGGGCTGGACTGGCCATTGGCTCAGTGCGTGGCCGACAAAAGTCCGGTCAAAGCCTCAGTGATGGATTCCACGCAGGCAATCGTTCGCTATCTGACCGATACGGCCAACGCCGGAGACCATCTGCTGGTGATGAGTAATGGTGGCTTTGAAGGCATTCATGCTCGCCTGGTCAGTGCATTAAATGAAAAGTACCAGGCGCAATGATGGCTGCTGTGCAACAAATATCCTCCTCAAGTGTGACGTTGGCCCTGACTGGTGCTTCAGGCGCTCAATACGGCTTGCGCTTGCTTGAATGTCTGGTGGCGGCCAAGTGGCAGGTGTTTTGTCTGGTTTCTCCGGCGGCAAAAGTGGTACTGCAGGCAGAGATGGATATTGAGCTTGGGGATTGCACCGGTGCTGTTGAACGCTTTCTGACTGAGCGTTATCGGGCTGAACCAGGCCAAATCCGGGTATTTGGCGACAATGACTGGATGTCGCCGGTGGCCTCTGGCAGCGGTGCCCCTGAAGTTATGGTCATCTGCCCATGCAGTACGGGTACTTTGTCGGCTATTGCCTGTGGTTTGAGTGGTAACCTGATCCAGCGGGCGGCGACTGTCGTGTTAAAAGAGCGACATAAACTGATCGTCGTACCGAGAGAAGCGCCCTACTCAGATATTCTGCTGGAAAATATGCTCAAGCTCAGCCGTATGGGTTGCGTTGTGCTGCCGGCATCACCGGGTTTTTATCATCGTCCGACAACGGTGGATGATATGGTGGATTTTGTAGTCGCCCGAGTGCTTGACCAGCTTGGGATTACTCAGGAGCTAATGCCCGGTTGGGGGACGCTGTAGAGGGAGGGGAGTGGAGAATCACTCTGTCGCCGGTAACGGCGTCGATTCTCCATGGGAAGAAAATTAATGCTGTGCTGAGGCCGATGGAGCCATTTGAGCCTGCTGTTGAAGAATAAGCTGGCTCAGTTCAGGTTGCTCCCAGCTCTCTGGGTAGTGCTTGGCCATGGCTTCCATCATTACGGTGTATTCTTCAGCGGGTTTTTGCAGGAGGTAGGTCAGAAAGGTGTAGAGCCGGTCAGACATCTCTTTGTTGAACTGGCCCAACTGTTGATCGTTTATTTGCCCCTTTTTCTGACACTCTTCGATAACGGACTGACGAATGCAGTTGGCGGAAAGTATCAATGCCAGTTTTTTGATATTTTGGTCTTCCATTTCAGGCTCCATGCCGTTGGGATTAATTGTTTACACCACTATTAACACTAGATGCTGTAGTGGGGTATTCAAGGCAAGAAACCAAAAAGCGCCAGATTTCAAGCTGCCGGCACAAAACCTTGGCAAACATCAATTCTGAAAGTGGGGTCGAGGGCTGCGGGAGCGGTCGGTGTGGTATTCAACGCACAACTGCCAGCCGGTGGCCAGCAGCAGCCCGGTGACGGTGCCCCACAAAGGTCCGACGGGCGTCACGGCACCGATGATAAAGCCACCAACACAACAGGCCCCAGCCTTGGTGAGATATTCCGGTATCATTTGGTCAGCGTGCAAACTGATGTAATTCACTGCTCTAACCGTACGATCATAAAGGCTGGTGAAAAAACCTGAGATGCTTCTCCAGCCGGACGTTTTTGGGTTGTTAAGGGTGCTTTGTACGCGAACCACAAAGGTTTTAACGCGCCTGCCAAGGTTTGCGGCGTAATTTTGTGCTGTTGCATCTTCGAATGTTTCGCCAGAATTGTGCGTCGGGTAATTATGGGTTGAATAGGCACCTGGATGGTGTGCAGAAGAAAGTGGTGAAGTCATTGCTATGGATACCGGTGGTTAAATGGTTACCTCTATGACTGGTTATGGCGACAGAAGTTCCTGTTTTTTGCATAAGAACTCATATTCTGATTATAAAAAAGCCGGGAGGAATTCCCGGCCGATGTGTTTATCAAATTAACAATATTTAACCTTCCAGTGCTGCCTGAACCCGCATGCCGTAGTCTGGATCACACAGTGTAAAGTGTTGGACCATGCGTTTTTGCACTGATTCGGTTGCCTGACTCAAACCTGCGGCAATATTGTGTGCCAGCTGCTGTTTCTGATCTTCAGACATCAGGCGGAACAGCTCACCGGCCTGAGAGTAATTATCGTCATCGCGGGTATCATAAGCCTTGATCCAGGCCTTCTCTGCCAGCGGCATGGGTGGCTCGGCAATCTCTGGCTTAGGCTGAGGCGCGTCCTCGCGATCGTTGGGGTAGAAGTTAACGCTTGAATTCTGGTTCTGACCAGAGAATGGGCACTGCGCACCGTGCGTCATCGAGCCGTCGCGCTGGTAGTTATGAACCGGACAGTGCGGGCGGTTGATCGGCAGTTGCTGATTGTTGGCGCCAACCCGGTAACGATGGGCATCGGCATAAGCAAACAGGCGGCCTTGCAGCATCTTGTCAGGAGACGCACCAACGCCGGGCACCATATTGCTGGGCGAGAACGCAGCCTGCTCAGTTTCGGCAAAATAGTTCTCTACGTTACGATTCAGCTCCAGCTGGCCAATCTCCATCAGCGGAAAGTCTGTGTGCGGCCAGACTTTGGTCAGATCAAAAGGATTGATGGCATACTGTCTGGCCTGCTCTTCAGTCATTACCTGAATTTTGACCGACCAGCTTGGGAAGTCCCCCTTGTCGATGGCGTGCACCAGGTCGGCCTGCATGCCATCGGCAGGCATTTTTGCCGCCTCTTCATTGGTCAGTGTTTCAATGCCCTGGTTGGTTTTGAAGTGCCATTTGACCCACACTCGCTCACCGTTGTCGTTCCACATACTCAGGGTATGGGAGCCGTAACCGTTCATATGGCGCAGTGATTTTGGAATGCCCCGGTCAGACATCAAAATGGTGACCTGATGCATGGACTGCGGGTTGCTGGCCCAGAACTCATAGTGATGAGCCGGTTCGGGCAGGTTGGTTTTCGGATCTTTTTTCTGGGAGTGGATAAAGTCAGGAAACTTGGCCGGGTCGCGGACAAAGAACACGGGCGTGTTGTTACCGACGATGTCGTAGTTGCCTTCTTCGGTGTAAAAACGCAGGGCAAAACCGCGCACGTCCCGAACAAAATCACCGGAGTCCTGGCCACCGGCAACGGTGGAAAAGCGCAGAAATACGTCAGTCTTTTTGTTGGCGCCGCGCAAGAATTTGGCGATGGTCAGGTCTGAAAGATCTTTGGTCAGCGTGAAGGTACCGTGAGCACCGTAACCTCTGGCATGAACCACGCGCTCCGGGATGCGCTCGCGGTTAAAGTGGGCCAGTTTTTCAAATAGACGATAGTTGTCAAATGTTAATGAGCCGCGCTCTCCTGCGGAGATGCTGTTGTTGTCATCTGCTACGGGAGCACCGTTGGCGGTGGTCAGATGGGGGGGTTTTGTCATGGTTTTTTCCGTTATGTTGTCCAGTTTCATCAGCCACTGTATCAGCCTCCTCGCGGTGAGCTTATTGATTTATGTCAACTGGACTGACATCAAATAATGCCATTTGTCACAGTGGTTTAATTGCCTGCTGACGCCGGTTATGTTGGCTGAGTTCATCAATTGTTCTCAGCGTTTCCAGCGCGCCCCGAGCAGCCTCACTGGCCTGCTGGCTGACTGGCTGGTACCGGTGCTGGTAAAGGCAATTCAGTGGCTGGTCATACACAGTGCGCATCTCGTCATGGACGATTTTGTGGTCCTGGTAAGTCAGGTAGCGGGTACTCAGGGTGACCCCCAGCGCCGGCCCTCCGAGTCTGCACCTTGCACTGGCCGGCTCAAGCGCCTGTATGCCCCCGGATGACGCATCGTAGCTGAATGAGCGCCTGAGGTTATTCAGACGCTGATAGGTTGTATCCGGTACATTATCTATTTCAACGCCATCCACCGTCAGTTTGAATTGATTGGGGCTGCTGACAATAACACCAGGGTTAATGGATGTGCCGTAAACATTAATGGTTTTCACCACCTCACCGTCGCGATGATATTGCAAACTTAACAATAAATTTTCATTCTGCTGCTCATCCAGAGCACTGGCAAAAGTGGATGCCAAAAGCAGGCTCAGGCAGGCATTTCTTGCGATCATCATGGTGGGTCCAATCCTCGGTATGTGAAAGCCGACAGAGTAAACAGATCAATATCCCGGAGCAAGGATACGATATGCATTTGCAGGGCTTTTGCTGGCACTCGCCCCTCATTTCGAGACATCATTCGATGTGGCTTGTTGCTAAATCTTCACAAGGATTCTGTTGCGAAACAGACAAATTTTTAAACCTTTTCCTGATGTTGTGGTCAATTAGATGGATTCACCGGCCAGTATTCATTGAGTATTGATCTTTAGCTCCGTAGGTTCGTCAGCAAGTGAGGAGGTGCTGTTATTTTAAGATTGTGCTCTCAGTTTCTCTGGTGATATCAGATTGTTAACTGGTAACTGGATTACAACATCAGACAGTAAATATGTAATTCAGTTGGCATATAGTCGGTTAGATTAGTGAGTGGCATTCAATATGCAAATTCAAGCGTCAAAACCCTCCCCATCCTCGTCAGCGGATAGTTTTTCTGACATGACTGGACAGCTTCGCCGAGAAGAAAAATCACCCGATCAGAGTGAAGGTTGTCGGTCAGGTGTGTTAAAAGCGGAGGTGAAGAATAAGCTATTCGGGTTGGAGTGTGCAGCCTCAGCGTCTGTTCCCCCCACGAAGAATATGACGGATTTCAAAATATCTCAGATAGCTGCCATCCCCCATGATAGCGAGATCAGATTTGCATTTTTCAGTCCTGATAGCAAACATGTATTCACCGCCGGCTGCGATGACACCGTAAAAATCTTCAGCAGAAATTCCGACGGAAACTGGGTCCACACACTGATGGATTCCCAAAGTAAGGACATCAGTTCAGTAGAATTCAGCCCTGATGGTCGATGGCTGGCAGTGGCTCGTTACGACCACACCGTAAGGGTATTTGCCAGGGACGCTGGCGGACAGTGGCAGCATGAACAAGACATTACCCATTCTGGCTCTACTGGCCGGGCAACGTTCAGCCCCGATGGTCGCTATTTGTTGACAGCTGATTTCCAGAACATAAAAGTCCATTGTATAGGGGCTAAACATTGTTGGGTGGAAGAAACGAACATCAGTCAGACTGACATCGTCCCTGAGTCTGAAAAAATCTCCTGGCTTAACCTTAATGAGGGGAATCCCGTTTTCAGCCCTTGTGGTAGCCGTTTCGTGGTGCGCGGCAGTGAGCATACAGTCAAAGTGTATGCCAGACAGGATGATGGGGTTTGGCAGCAGGAAGCGCACATTAATAGTCATGATAAATTCATCCATGCCATGTTCAGTCCTGATGGCAGTGAGTTGATAACCACTGTGTGGGGAGATGCAGCCAGGAAAGTTCATTTTTATGCCAGAAACCCGGAAGGGGACTGGATGAAGCAACACAGCATACGTTATGACCGGTCTTTATTCACAGACTCTTGTGGGACTCCTCCTGAAATAAGCCCGGATGGCAACAGCATCGTGATGACTAATTTCAGTCTGTTTGAGACCTCCGGGGTGGCAATGATTCATGGCCGATGCCCTGATGGATCTTGGCAGGAAAAGTGCACTATTCACCATCGTGGTCGTATCCACGCCGCTGCTTTCAGTCCTGACAGCAGTCGAGTGGTGGCAGTGGGCGGCGACAACCGGGCAAGAATCTGTCACAGAGATGCCAAAGGTCACTGGAAGGAGGTGGCTGTCATTGATCATGGTGACTGGGTCATGTCTGCCTGCTTCAGCCCTGACAGTAATTTGCTAATGACAAACGCCATGCACTCCGGCAATACCAACGCCACAAAAATTTATGGACGAACTGCCGACGAGAGTTGGGTTCATAAGGCGACCCTTTCCCAGCGTTGTCGCCACCGATTTTCGTCCGCTTTTAGTCCCGATGGCAGTCACGCATTGACGCTTTCCAGCCCTCCACCTCAAGAGGCAGTAATCTGGTCTGTCCAGAGGGGGAAGGAACGGATGTAACTCCTTTGGAGTGAAGCCTCATGTTTAAAAGTCATGAGGTTCGGACCCATTAATGAGTCATTCAGGGAGTCGGCAGGAAAGCTTCTACCACACTCGTGGTATGGATCTGTTTACTGCCCCCCCCCTCAGTGTTGCGTTTTTGAACAGTAAACGTCTGGGAATCTCCGCGCAACCGCTTCTTGCCCGGTGCGATCCACATTGGTGATACACTGGACACTTTTCTTTTTTCAGCCTTGCCAAGTCGTGGTAGAGTTACCCGCAACATAAGTGACACCAGGGAAGTTTTCCCCATCAGTGGACCCGATCATGACTTATCCCCTTCGTTCAGCGCGCATAATGGCCTTGCTGTTGATCACCAGTCTTTTGGCTGCCTGTGGTTTTCATCTGCGCGGTGCGATTACCGGCAACAGTAATTTCCAGCAACTGGCTGTATCTGGCCAGGATACCGACTACATCCGTTATTTTTCCAGGGCTCTGGAGCGCAGCGGTGTCAGCGTCAGTGATCTGGCACCCTGGCGGGTTAATATCCTGCGGGTTGAGCGCAGTGCCCGGCAGCAGGGTGTTGCTGTTGGTGGCTTTTTTGAGCAGCGCATTGCTATTAGCGTGACTTACCAGTTGCAGACGGCCACCGATTTACCGCTGTTTTCTGCACAGACACTGACCCGCGAGCGCTTTGTTACCCAGAACGAGAATGCGCCCAATGCGACCGAGTCTGAACAGTCCATTATCTTCTCAGAATTGCGTGAAGAGTTGATTACCGCCATGCTGCGTCGTCTGTTCAGCCTGTCTGAAGCACAGCTTGTCAGCGAGGCTGAGAAAGTTGAGGCTGCTCAGCGGGCCAAAAAGCAGTTAGAAAGCGAAGCTGCCAGGCAAAACCAACCGGAATTGTGACCCTTGAAGCTGCGCACTGATCAACTGGGCGCTCAGCTGAAGAAGCAGCTGGCCCCCGTCTACATTATCAGCGGCGATGAGCCGCTGCAGACTGCCCAGTGCGGTGACCAGATTCGCCAGCACGCCCGGGCAGCCGGTTTTTCCGAACGTCACGTTTTTCACGTGGAGAATGGTTTTGACTGGGGGGATTTTCTCAGTACCGCTAACAGCCTCTCCCTGTTCGCTCAGCAACAGATTCTGGAGTTGCGGATGCCCGGTGGCAAACCGGGAGATGTGGGCAGCAAGGCACTGTTGGAATATATCAGTCATCCGTCGCCAGATAACCTGCTGCTTATTGTCACCGGGCGGCTGGATAACACCCAGCAAAAAGCCAAATGGTTCAAAGCTCTGGAACAGGCCGGTGTATTTATTCCCATCTGGCCGGTCGAGTCTGCCCAGTTGCCGGGCTGGCTTGCCCAGCGGTTACAGGCTGACGGTTATCGGGCGACGCCGGAAGCGTTGGCGCTCATCGGTGAGCGGGTGGAAGGCAATATGCTGGCCGCTTCGCAAGAGCTGGAAAAGCTTAAATTGCTGGCCAGAGACAAGATGATCGATGAGGCCACCGTTGAAGAAGCCGTCTGCGACAGTGCGCGCTTTGATGTGTTTCAACTGCTTGATGTTGCCCTGGGCGGGAATATCAAACAGTGTGTGCGCATTCTCAGCATCCTGAAGGGGGAGGGGGTCGAGCCGCCCATCATCCTCTGGGCGCTGGCGCGGGAAGTACGTCTGCTCGGTCACCTTAGCCGGCAGATTTCCCGGGGCATGGCTATGGACCTGGCGCTGGAACAGTCGGCCAAAACCATGGGCTTTGCCCCGTTTATGTTGAAGCGGCGCAAGGCGTTGCTGAATAGAGCGTTACAGCGCAACAGCGAGCGTAGCTTGCGGCAAATGCTGCACGCGGTGGGCAGGATTGACCGCTGCATCAAAGGGCTAGACCGGGGCAATGCCTGGGATCAGTTGTTGAGTCTGACGCTGCATCTGGCCGGCTTGTCGCCGATGCCCATCCCCGCCACCTGACTGGCAAAACGCTCCTGCCGGGCACGGTGCTCGGCAATCATGATATCAATAGCCTGCTGATCGTACGGGCGCAGCCCCGAGATAATCATGGTTTTCTCCCCCGTACCCACTACTTGCCCCTGATCGTAGTAGGTAAAATTAAGCGTTACCTTGCCGCGCTTGCCATTGATTTCCATGGTTGCGCCTGCTGCTTCCAAATGAGGGCATTGCAAGTCAACCCGGGTCATCTTTAAAGTCATGCTGTCGTATATTACCAGCGGTTTGACGGTATTGATCATTATCCCGTGGGACTTCATCAGTGGGACAAAAACATTGGGAAAGTTCTCTCCCGAAAATGCCACATAACTGCGCACCAGTTGTTCAATCATGGGCGTGTTGTGGCTGCTGGCGCCGCTGTGCTTGATGTCCAGGTACATCTTGCCGGCAAAGTCGCGAATGCTTTTGTGACCATCATCCCCGGTGCAAATTTTCAGCTCAACGCCATTGGTGACCATACCGTTGAACGTGACGCGCATATCGGCGTACAACCCTTCGCTTAACAGGATTTTGGCAAACAGCAGATCTCCGGGTACACAGAAGCGAGAGTTTTCCACGTCGTGCAGCGGGTTAAAATCATTGGCGACATGCTTGGCAAATAAACTGGCCTGTTCGCGGGTAAATGAAAAACGGTTGTCGGCCAAAGGGGTGCAGTATTGTTCGATAAACATAGTGTCAAATGGTGTTTAGGTCGGTTTCCTGCCGCAGACACCCAACGGGGCGGGGCATTATCGTTCCCGGCCGCTGGACTCCAATTATCGGTGACAGATATCTCAAATCGGGTATCTTAAGCCAGCTGACCGTCTTAGCCCTACCAGTAAATCGTAGTTTTTTGTTTACACTGGGTGGTGCAGATTTTGATCGGTCATTTGGCAAACACGTTGCAACGTCTCAAGCCTGTGCCGGGCTATCGATTACTTTGCCAGTTTGTGGCATCAGTCATCGTCGCTCAAAGCCCCACGTTATTTTTTTGTAATACTTGTTCAGCGCGATAACTTGAGCGCACCAGGGCGCCGGAAACCACTTCCAGAAAGCCCTTGTCCAGCCCCCACTGCCGATACCTGGCAAACTCATCCGGGGTGACAAAGCGGTGGATGGGCAGGTGGTTCAGTGTCGGTTGCAGGTACTGGCCGAAGGTCACAATATCCACGTTAGCGGCGCGTAAATCGTCCAGCGTTTCCAGGATCTCTGCGTCCGTCTCGCCAAGCCCGAGCATCAGGCTGGTTTTGGTCAGCACGTCGGGGCGATGCCGTTTGGCATGGGCCAATACCGCCAGCGTCTGCTCATAACCGGCCCGGGGGTCGCGCACAGGGTGAGTCAGGCGGCGTACGGTTTCGACATTCTGGGCAAAAACAGCAATACCGCTGTCAACGACGGTTTCAATATCGCGCCGGACGCCGAGGAAGTCGGGTGTCAGGGCTTCTACGTCGGTGCCAGGGTTTACTTCCTTAACCCGGCGGATTACCCGCGCGTAGTGGCCGGCACCACCATCAGGCAGGTCGTCGCGGTTGACTGAGGTCAGCACCAGGTATTTGAGATTCATCAATTGCACGGAGTGCGCGGTGTGCTCCGGTTCATCCTGATCCAACCAGCCTCTGGGGTTGCCGGTATTGACGGCACAAAACCTGCAGGCTCGGGTGCAGGTGTCGCCCAACAGCATGATGGTGGCGGTGCCGGAACTCCAGCACTCGTTGATATTGGGGCACATGGCCTCTTCGCACACGGTACTGAGCTTATGGGTGTGAACGGTATTTTTTACCTCTTTATAACGCTCACCGTGGCGGGCTTTGACTCTCAGCCAGGGCGGCTTGCGTTGCACCGGTTGCTGGTGTCCGGCGCTGGCTTTGACGCCATTTTTAATGGCAGTAATGCCCTTGTCGTTAACAAACTTGGTTCCGCTCTCTACCTTGGCAGTGCTCTCTATTTGCACGGTAGGAATAATCTGTTCCGGTTTCATAGGCTGATGATTTCCGGGTAATTCAAGGCTTTTTGCAAGCATGTCAGTAAGCGTTGGCAGACATCGTCGATATCGACCTGCCCCAGTAGCGCAGCCATATCCACCACCTCAAGCCCGGGGTAACCACAGGGGTTGATGCGGCTGAACGGCTCCAGATCCATCGCCACATTCAGGCTGAGCCCGTGGTAGGAGCACATTTTACGAAACCGAAGGCCTAACGAGGCGATTTTGGCACCGTTAACATAGACACCGGGCGCTGCCGGATTGTTGCAGGCGTTAATACCGAAACCGGCCAGCAGGTCGATAATGGCATTCTCGATGGCAGCAACGATCACTTTCGGGCCGCAGCGTTTGCGCCGGACATCCACAAGCAGGTAGACCACCAGCTGCCCGGGGCCATGGTAGGTGACCTGACCACCGCGATCCACCGGGATTACCGGAATATCGCCAGGGCAAAGCAGGTGCTCACGCTTGCCTGCCTGTCCGAGGGTAAATACCGGGTTGTGCTCAACCACCCACAGCTCGTCCGGGGTGCAGGCATCGCGTTGGTCGGTGAAGGCTTTCATGGCTTGCCACACGGGCTCGTAATCCCTGCGGCCAAGACGGCGAACCTTCAGTTCGTCCGGGGCGATCAGGACGTCTGGCATTACAGAACCATATGGACCCGGCCGCTGGCTTTAAACTCTTCAAACAGCGCCTTCAGCTGGGGTTCGCCGGTGGCACGGATGACCACCGTGGCCGACATATATTTGCCATTACTGCTGGTTTTCATTTTTGTCCGGCCATCGAAATCCGGTGCGTGGCTGGTGACCACGCTTACGACAAAGTCCTTATAATCCGGCGCAGAGTGACCCACGATCCGGATGGGGTAGTCGCAGGGGAATTCAATTTTCGGAGCCTGGTCTTCTTTCATGTCTGATACCAACATCATTTTCGGAATTGCGCAAAGATACCAAGTTACCGCAGCGGATACCGCACTTTTTTCTGTTTGCCCGGCCACCGGAAGAACTCTCCATTGGGACTGAAGAGTTCCGGTAAGTGCTGCTCAGGCAAGACTAAAGATCAGGCCAGAAGCCCGGTAAAAAACAGCACAATGCTGTCCCAGATACGCTTGAAAAAGCCACCGGACTCAACGCTTTGCATGGCGGTCAAGGGCACTTCGCGAACAATCTCATCATCGAGCATCACTTTTACGCTGCCGATGGTTTGCCCCTGAGCAATAGGTGCTTCAAGTTTTGGGTCAATAACCAGAGAGGCGGTCAGGTTTTTGCCGGTGCCACGCGGTACGGTGACAATCAGATCCTCGGTAATGCCGGCAGGAATTTCACTGATCTCGCCTTTCCAGACCTTGACGGTTTGCAGCGGCTCACCTGCTTTTTTCACGTCCACGTTTTCAAAAAAGCGGAAACCGTAGGTCAGTAGCTTTTGCGCATCATCGGCTCGCTGTTTCTCACTGGGAGAGCCGAGCAACACGGCAATCAGACGGCGGCCGTCATGGTTGGAAGTCACGGCCAGGTGGTAGCCGGTATCTTCGATATGGCCGGTTTTCAGGCCATCCACATGGGGGTTGGTCCACAGCAGGCGGTTACGGTTGGCCTGACGGCGCAGGGGTTTGCCGGTTTTCTTGTCAACGCCATACTGGAAGTACTTCTCGGCGTACAGGCCGTATTGCTCCGGATAATCTTCAATGATGTGTTTGCTCAGGGTGGCCATGTCCCGTGCTGTGGAGTAATGATCAGAAGATGGCCAGCCAGAAGCATTCTGGAACAGGGTGTTGTTCATGCCCAGTCGTTGTGCTGTGCTGGTCATCAGCTGGGCGAAGGCGTCCTCGCTGCCGGCAATGTATTCAGCCATGGCAACACTGGCATCGTTGCCGGAAACAATAATAATACCCTTGAGCAAGTCTTGTACCGATACCCGTTCACCCACTTCAATGAACATGGTGGAGCCGCCCAGGCTCCAGGCTTTTTCGCTAATTAGTACTTTGTCGTCTAATTTGATATTGCCAGCGGCCAGCTCCATCTCCGCCAGATAGGCGGTCATCATTTTGGTCAGGCTGGCTGGGTGCATGGGGTCATCGGGGTTTTGCGAGGCCAGGATCTCGCCACTGCTGGCATCCATCAGGATGTAGCTTTTCAGGGAAACTTCCGGCGGCGAAGGAATCTGTCCAAACGCACCGGCCTGGCCTGCGATCACAAGACCGGCCATGGTCAAAGCTCCCAGCCAGCGGCGGGGAGAAAATATTCTTTTGCACATGCAGGTAAATGCTCTGAGTGTATGGGGTTGTGTCATTATAAAGTGCAAATTTTAAGAGATTAACTACAACTTACAACGGCTGATTTTGATTTAGCGGGCATGGTAGCACAGTCGGTCTGAAGATATTCAGAAAAACCTGACCGTGGTTGGCCTTCAAGGGATTTGGCCAGATTTCAGGTAAAGCGAAAAGGGCGAAATTCTGATGGCAGGGAACTTTTTTACCCGAGTGGGCACTAAGGTAACAGTCGGTTGACTGCACCGGTTTTACTGTGGGTTCTCGCTGTTGCCAGCCTTGGAGCACTGATCATTTTTGTTTCAGCCATCGGCCAACAATAAGTGCGGTTAGCTAAATGTTTCTTTACAGGGATAACGTCATGAATCCAACCGCACCTGACCTCAGCGCATATCAATCTTTTTGTGTTAATAATGGTCAACATTCAACCAGTCTGATTAAAGACGAAAGCAGTCGGCAGAGTGCCCAATGCTCGTTGAGTGGCGACAATCCACACATTCTCAACCAACCAAGACAATTATTCTGTGGGCATCGGGTCTGTGAGTCGTGCCTTGACGGAGCTTTTCTTCAGCAAGATCAGTTTTTGTGCCCGGCAACAACGTCTTCAGCGCATCCACAGAATGGCAATGGTCGCTGCAACAAGGTGATCACAGATAAGGGGCACGCTGACCGTGCTTGCGAAGGCGATATCAAGAGGTTAGTGGTTGGTTGTGCTTTTGCCCGTGAAGGGTGTCTCTGGCAGGGCAAGTATGAACACTATTCAACAGTGCATGTTGCTGAGTGTGAACTGGGTAAAAGGCGATTTGTGACAGACATGTTTGAGAAGCAGCAGAATTTGCTTGTAAGCAGGGAGGCTGCGCTTTCAAGCACGCAGGCTGAGGTTGATAGGTTGACTGCGGAAAACGCCCGGTTCAAGGAGAGGGATGTTGAAAGCCAGCAAGTCATCACTCAGTTAACAGACGTAGTTGCATTGCGTGATTGCACTATTAAGGCTTTAAAGAAAGAGCTCGCCGACACTTTAGAGAAAGAACTCGCTGACAGAGCGGTTTTAGAGAAAAAGCTCGCCGACAGAGACTGTCAGATCGAGAGCCATGAAGTAATTATGCAAATGCTCCAAGGTGATATTGCCAATCTTACTGCCGATCGTCGCGAACGTCAGGCTCCTGTCGCGCCGGCATCACCGCAAAATGTGCCAAAGCCTGCAAAAAGTCCAGCCAACGTGTTGGCAAAGAATGAGGCCAAAGTTCAAAATACTCAAGCAGGTATTGTAACCCCATCTGCTTCAGGTGCTATAGCTCGACTTCCTTCAGGTGCCCGTTCCCAAACGTTTCAGATCAAAAGCGACGAGATGTATTTGTCTCCATATGACAAGGTTTCCAGAACCTTCGAGCTTGATGGTATCAAGGCGGAGTTCATGTTTGGTAAATCTTATAAGCACTCGCCTATTGGCCTGTTTTTCCGGCTTCATGGCGGCGCCGATTCCACCTGCTGGCCTTGTGCAAAGACCATGACTTTTACCGTCAAAGAGCTCAGTGGCAGAGGGGAGAAGGAGAACATTGTCCGTTCTGTGCACTTTCCGAGAGCGCCGGAACAATGCAAAAATAAACCGGGTGAGGAGCCGGGCACGGCCGTCGGTTTTCGGGAGTTTTGCTCAGAGGAAGATCTGGAGTTCAGTCTGGATGGCAGAAAGCCCAAATTCTTTGATCATGACGGTTGTTATCATGTGGAAGTTTTGGTCCGTGACACCAAGCTGGACGAGATTGCCGGCCCAGCTTACGAGCTGGACTACAACAGCGTTGGTTTGTACTGGGCGATCAGAGGCTTTGAACATCTTCGCAGACAGTCAGATACATACCGTAATGACTGCTTTAGTCCTGTATTCCTTACTGCGGAAAATGGCTACCGGCTAAAACTCAAGATGGATTTGAGTGGCTCCACTGTTCCGGGTAAATGCGATACTACCATCAGGGCTCTGTTGGAGGAGGATAAGCCCGGTCACCTTGCATGGCCTCTTAAGGGGGTACTGTCTATTCGACTGCTGGATCGCAACCCGGTGACGCGGAACGATGTCGAATGCCTGCTGCCGATAGAGTTCACCAAGCCTTCCGGAACGAATTATGGCTCTAGAGCTGCGTCGGATGAAGTGCGATTTTTCTCAAGGGTGCTTTTGAACCGGCCTGTAGTCCCTGAGAAGTCCTACTACCAATTCCATAATGAAATTGTGATTGAGGCTTCATTTTTACGTTCATAATGGGTTTTTTGGGAGGCTCGCCGCTTGCCGGTATAAACCGGTTTTGGGTTTAGTGGGCGCTGCGCATGAGAACAATGTCTCGCCCCTGATAGTGTTCCTCATGCACGGCGCTCCAGCCCAGCTTCTGGTAAAAATAAGCGTGGTCCGTCGTGTACAGAAACAGTGGCTCCAGTCCCTGCTCACAGGCGAATTTCATGGCGACCTCCACCAACTGCTGACCATAACCTTGCCCTCTGACCAGAGGCGCAACAAAAACATTGGCCAGCCAGGGTGAAAGCTCTGGCTGACTGGGTAAATCCTGTTCGAGAATACTGACCGATCCCCAGACCTGTTCGTTGTCTGCCAGTACCCAGGTTTGGGGAACGCCGTCGCTGTGCAGGGACGCTTGCAAATCTGCCCGAATAAAGTTCACCCCACTCAAGAAAGTGCCATCGGGCGACAACATTGATGCAAGTAGGGCGGTCTTTTAAGTTAACAATTTTCATGTGGATTAATAGCAAAGAAATCTATCACAGGGCGATTTTATCAGGCACTGGCAGACCTGACCTCCCGGAAAATGACTGTCGATAAAAAACGCAGCAAGCGTTCACTGCCAAGGCTTGCCAGCACTAACTGATTATCGTGGCAAGGGGTTTAAACGCCCTCTACTTTTACCATACCGATACACAACAGTGAGCCAGTATTGTTCGTACAGCCGTATTAGCAGTAAAGAGTTCTATGATCCAAAAAGCGTGGGATAGCGGGAGTGATTTAATGTTAAACGAAGACCTGTATGAGTGTCTGATCGAACTCGGCATCAATGAGCCCAAGGCGCGGGCGGCGGCAAAGGAAAATGCCAAGCTGACGGAGATTGGTGAAGATATTGTCACCATTCGGCAAACGGTCTTTGAACTCACTCGCCAGAGCAGCGGCATGAATGAGCGGCTGATCAATGTTGAGGAGCTGATGAAAGCTCTGTTTCAGCGCATCAGCAGCATGGAGCAGTGGCAGTGTCAGAACGACGGCTACCTGAGCGACTTTGAAGGCCGCCTGACCGGAGTCGAAGGGAAACTGGATAACGTTTCCGGTCGCCTGACCGGAGTCGAAGACCGGTTGACCCGGGTCGAAGGCGAGCTGTCTGAGATTAAAGGCATGCTGAAAATACTGGTGGATCGGGAGTAGGTGCCTGTTCTTAGGGGTGTAGTAAACAGATCCGTACCACCGTTCACACTCCGTTCTGTCGAAGTGCGCTGCTCGCATCCTTCGACAGGCTCAGGATGAACGTCCTTCGACAGGCTCAGGATGAACGTCCTTCGACAGGCTCAGGATGAACGTCCTTCGACAGGCTCAGGATGAACGTCCTTCGACAGGCTCAGGA
>Ga0126343_10000021_pt1 | contig 46224 bp, 34 predicted proteins | sample Cyp2metagenome_FD_92531 | JGI IMG/M metagenome (GOLD analysis project Ga0126343, IMG submission 92531) | Coral microbial communities from Lord Howe Island, Old Settlement Bay, Australia - Cyphastrea 2 metagenome | ecosystem: Host-associated > Invertebrates > Cnidaria > Coral ...
ACCGTTGGCCACTGGAAGCATGGAGACGCGGCGATGCTGCCCTTGAATAAGCACTATCGACCAGCCAAAAGTCTGTTCAGACTGGGGCTGGATATTCTCAGGCGGGTATTGAAAAACCAGTGCACAAAGGACGATGAGATCACCTTTCAGATTTTGCTGGATGTTTTGTCCCGTACATAGGGCAGCGCCAAAGGGAGCGTAGAAGTCAGCTTTGCAAAAATTCCGTCTATACAGAGCGCCAGAGGGAACGTAACAGGGAGAAGCACAAAAAGGACCGCTACCATAATGATCCCACTTACGCGGAGCGCGAAAGGAAGCGCAAAAGGGATTACCGAAGGGAGCGTTGCCGCAATGATCCCTTTTACGCGGAGGGTCAAAAAATTTACATAGAGACATATAATAGAATGAAAAAAAACCTCGGTAAGGAAGAAGCTTCAAAACGGGCTTCAGTCGCAAGAGAGCAATATCTCCAATCAGTCAACTCACCACAAGCCAATCGACCTGAAAATGAAGCTTGCGGCGTCGTTACGGAAAACCGTTAAAGGCTACCTGTCGGCAGCCACTGCTCCTGCCCTCGACGTCTTGCCCGGCAAAAACTTGTGCCCTGAATCCGCCCTGGTGGATTGGGTTCAGTAATACTAATAACTCACAACTCACGACCCACGGCTTCATAACTGAAAAAACCACGCTAGCACCAACTCCCCAGTTCGCTAAAATTCTGAACATTGCGCAACGGTTGACTATCCTGAAAACCAACCCTTCCTCCTCCCTCCCGTCAAATCTGCAGGGTTCAGCAATGGCAGATAACTCCGCCGGTCCCACCGTCACACTTCTGGCCTCGGCGATTGTTGGTGCACTTACCGGTGTCCTCTGCTCCATCATGAGAATGTTGATTGGGCTGCTTGAGCGGTTGCGCTTTGACTGGTTAATGGCTCATGACTGGACCAGTACGATCCTGATGATATTGACCAGCGGCCTGCTCAGCAGCGTGGCCGTTTTTCTGGTGTTTAAATTTGCCCCGGAGACCAAAGGCTCCGGCATTCCTGAAGTGGAAGGTTGTATCGAAGATGTGCGCTCGGCCCGTTGGTGGCGCATTATCCCGGTGAAACTGGTGGGTAGCATCTGTGCCGTCAGCAGTGCCATGGTGTTGGGGCATGGCGGCCCTTCGGTGCAGATCGGTGCCGGCACGGGCCAGATGGTCCATGACCTTTTTCATCTCAGAAACAAGGGTACCCAACATATCTTGATGGTCTGCGGCACCGCGGCCGGCATGGCCAGCGCCTTTAACGCACCCATGGCGGGGATTATGTTTGTGGTGGCCGAAGAGATGCTGCCGAACTTTCACTACTCGTTTGTTTCATTCAAGGCAGTGATTATCGCCACCATCACCGCCATCATCACCAGTCAGTTGCTGCAAGGCAACCGGCCTGTACTCTCAGTGCCGTCGCTGGATGATGCGCCGTTTTCCGTCATCCCCATCCTGATTATTCTGGGCACACTCAGTGGCGCGGCCGGTGTGCTGTTTAACCACGCCATTATGATTACCCGCCACGCCTTTGTCCTGATGCATCACAACGAACCGGTCAGTTACCTGTCCCTGATCGCCTGTTTAGGCGGCGGGGTGGGTCTGTTGCTGAGCGTGTTTCCTGCGGTTGTCCTTGATGGTTCGGCACTGCTGATCGACCTGACCCACGACGCTTTCTCTCTGACAACACTGATGACCTGGTTTTTCCTGCGCTTTGTCACCACCTTGCTCTGTTTTGGCTGCGGTGCCCCGGGAGGGATGATGATGCCAGCGCTGGCGCTGGGTGGATTGATGGGCTGCATCATGGCTGGCGCTTGCCAAAGCCTGGTGTCTGTGGAACCTGCCACCCTGTGTCTGGCGGGCATGGCCGCTTTTTTTGCCGCCACTGTACGAGCGCCAATCACCGCCATCTTGCTGGTGATGGAAATCACGCTCGATTACAACCTGCTATTGCCGCTGCTGATCACAACCATGAGCGCGGTCATTGTTGCCCAGAGTATGGGCGGCGGACCCATCGACCACTGGCTGTTGCAGCAGACTCAGGCATTGGAGCAGGCCATTGAGGAGAGAAAAACAGGGGAGAGAAAAACAGGCAACCGATAAACATGCGACAACGCATTACATTACCAATGTAATCAACTGATTTACAAAGGAATCAAAAGGCTGCCGTATTGATCGCAGCCTTCCGCGCCGGCGACTCAGGGGCAGTAAACAGATCCGAGTGTGGTGGTATTTTTGTGTCCACCACTAACCTTAAAACGCCCAGAATGGATTTTCCACATTCAGGTTCAGCGGCTGACCAAAGCCCGGAACCTGAATGCGCTGATCAGTAAAATCCAGATCGGTGCCGTCAAGAACCCCCTCACCAAACTGATAGATCGGGCTGAATGCCTCCGTGCGACAACGCTGCTCATAGTCCTGCTGCTGCTGGCTGATGGCCTCATTACGCTGTTGCCACTGCACCATAGCCCCATCACCATGACGAGCCTTGAGCATTTTGCAGGTAAGCCCGGGGCTGAGCAGCAAGGCTGTGGCGTTGTTGCCACCAAAGCCCTTGGCGTTCACCAAAGCCAGGTCCATCGCGTCGGTCTCAAGGTGATCGAGCAGAATGTGGAGATGATCTGAGTGCACATCATCGGCCAGGCCACTGGTGGTCCGGATGCCGGGGATAAGGCCGTGCTTCCACACGCCCAACGTTGCCATAATCTGATCGCCACCAGCAGCACCAATGGAGTGACCCAGGTAGCTTTTTACCGCTGCCACCGGCCACTTTTCCATGCCAAACGTTTTCGCAGTGGCACTGAGTATTTGCGATTCCGTTACGCGGTTTTGCGGTGTGCCGGTACCGTGGGCCTGGACAAAACTGCGATAACGTAAAGCCTCGTCGCCCGCAATGGCACGCCCGAGAGCCGCGGCTCGTGCCACGGTCAGGTGGTTGCCCGCACCCGGTGCCGAGATGGATTTTTTGTAGCCATCGGCATTGATAAACACGTCCGCGACGGCACCGAGAATCTCAGCCCCGCACTCAAGGGCCAGCTCATCGTCCATCAACACCAGAAACTGGCTGGATTCAGCAATGGTGAAACCGGCGTTGTTGCCAAAGGGGCGACACGCTGTGCGCCAGTGCGGCTCTGCACCATTGGCCAGACCATCCAGCTGACGCAAGGCGACATCAGTGGTCAGGGCACCCATGGTGGCGTAGCCCTCCATCACTTCCGGCGTAATGGGTGCTTCGCTGTTACCGACAATCACCAGACGACGACGGCCAGTACGAATTTCTGTGGCGGCTTGTTCAAGGTTGTAAAGCATGGTGGCGCAGGCGCCCATGGCCGTGCCGGTGCCGCCCAGAGAACCCAGGATGTAGGCATTGATAAAATCCGCCGACATTTCAGCAAAACCGAGCGGACACTGTTTCGAGGTCACTCTCTTGCCCAGCAGACGCGACTGGAGCAGGCCACCATTGCCGTTGAAATCCAGCTGGCTCATGGCGCTGCCGGAATAAACAGCTACCTGCTCCGGTGCCAGCTTCTGTTTCACCCGCTGCCAGTCCAGACCGGCAGAACAGATGGCATCGGAAGCACCAAACACCGTCATGGCCAACGAGCGCGGATGGTGGCGCGACTGGTAGAGTTTTTCCGGGGCAAACCCGCCCGGCAGCTGACCGGCAGCATTGACCAGGGAGGCCCGGGTGGCCGGTACCATCAGTTGCTGATCGCCAGTGATCCGCACTTTGACCCGGCCATCCTCCAGCTTTTCCATCTGCCACATCTCAGGCAATGGGTTCGGCAGACGGCGGCCACTGAGGATGATTTCTGAGCCGGCACCGGCAGCGATGGCGTGGTGCATGGGGATGGCTTCACTGTCAAACAGGTTCTGTTCCAGTTTGCGGATCAGCGTGGCGGATAAAATCTCATCCCGGCCGGACTCCCCCGGCATGTTTCGCAATACGCGCAGAGCCTCCAGCGTGTCCCGCTGCAACTGGTTATCGAGTGACTCAATAACCAGACGACGATAACCGTGAAAACCAGAGGTTCTTCCAGCCGGACTGACCCCTCCTTGAGCGACAATAACGGGTAAACGGGACAAACCACACTCCTGAATGGCAACAGATCCCTGCGCTGGCCTCAAGCCCTCGTCAGGGATAAGTAAAGATAAGCGAATAAATATTAAGCGTAAGTGGCACTAGTTTAATGATTTCGTGGTAAAGTTAACCGGACAAATAAGACAAGTACACCGACAAACAAGACATTTTTGCCAATGTTCCATTATTCATCATCTCTGAATTCGCCCCACAGGCTTACTTTGCATCGCGTGCTGGTGCCACTGGTGGAACACATGATCACCACCAGCGTGACATTACCCCTGGAAATGCTTGAAGCGGCCACCACCTACGCCAGAGCAGCGGTGGGCGACAAAAAACTGGATGTGCATTTTTGCGCCGGGACCCTGGCACCCATCGTCACCACCGGTGGCCTGTCACTAACGCCTGATTGCACCTTCAGCCAAAGCGGTACGGGAAGCCTGATCCTGGTACCGGCCCTGTGGCGCAACCCACTGCCGGTAGTGCGTAAGAATCCGGCATTCATTACCTGGCTGAAGCAACAATACGACGAAGGTGCCGTATTTATTGCTGCCGGTACCGGCGTGGCATTTATGGCCGCCGCCGGACTGCTGGATCAGCAGCCCGCGACCACACACTGGTTTTATATGGAAAAACTGCAACGCTTCTTTCCGACCGTTGCCTTCAAGCCCAACCACCTGATCACCCGTGCCGGGCGCATCTACTGTGCAGGCAGCGTGAATTCGGTGGCCGACCTGATGGTTTACCTGATTGGCGTTATCCTGAACGATGCCATCGCGCAAAAAGTCGAGCAGCAGTTCTCCCATGAAATCCGCAAACCCTTCAAAGACACCCATTTTGCCGATGACCACACCACCACCCATCAGGACGAAGCCATTGTCTCCTTGCAGGATTACATACGACATCGGTTCTCTGATGATCTGTCCATTGACCGGCTGTGCCAGCTATCGGGCCTTAATTACCGCACCCTGAACCGTCGCTTTCAGCAGGCCACCCGCACGGCGCCCATGGAATATGTGCGCAGTATCCGCCTGGATCAGGCCCGGGATCTGTTAAAAAACACCGACCTGGGCATTGGCGAGATCGCCGTACAGGTGGGCTATGACGACGCCGATTACTTTGCCCGGTTATTTAAACGACGCCATCAACTGACCCCCTCGGCATTTCGCAAAAGTGTCCGGGGCAAGTTGTTTCACCTCAACGATTGACCATATCGGTTAAATCGTGAATGATCAGAGTGATTGCGTTAAACACCCCGGAGTTGAGGAGACTCCCCACGTATGTTGTTAAAAAAAAGTGCCCTGACCATTGGTTTACTGTCTGCCGCCCTGTCTTGCGTGACGCTGGCTGCCCCATCACCGGAAGGTGTCTGGAAAACCATTGATGACACCACAGGCAAGGCCAAAAGTTATGTCACCATAACCGCCAGCAAGGGCACGCTCTCCGGTACAGTCAGCAAAATCCTTGACCCGGCCAAACAAGAGAGCATCTGCGCAAAATGCGAAGGCGAACGTAAAGATCAGAAGATCGAAGGCATGACCATTCTCTGGGGCATGGAAAAACAAGGCGACAAATATGACGATGGCAAGATCATCGACCCGGAATCAGGCAAGATCTACAGCGCCAATATGAAATTACTGGAAGATGGCAACAAGCTGGAAGTGCGCGGTTACATCGGCTTTTCCTTAATTGGCCGTTCTCAAACCTGGGAACGGGTTGAACAGTAGCGTTCAATACTTTGATTTCAATAATAATATCGATCATTGCTGAAACACTGGTCTGCCTGGGCGCCGGCTCCATCCTGTTCTGGACCATTCGCCTGGGCATTGGCCCCACGCCGACCTCGGGCAAAGTCCGGGCCGCCGTCGCTGACATCCTGCCCGATACCGTTCACGGTGACATTATCGAGTTAGGCTGTGGCTGGGGGCATCTGATGCCCGTCTTGCAGGCACAATACCCCCACACAACGATTCAGGGCTGGGAGCGTTCACCGCTGCCAGCCCTGTTTACCCATTGGTTTCGTAAAGCGAAGGTCATAAGGAAGGATTTTTTCACTGCCGACCTCAGCAGCGCCGGACTGGTGGTTTGCTACCTCTACCCAGGGGCCATGGCGCGCATTGAGCAAGAGATCATTCCCCGGTTGCCTCCGGGATGCTGGCTGGTCAGCCACACATTCAGCCTGCCGGACAGCGAACCGGTAAGAACCCTCAAAGCGAACGACATGTACCAGACTCCTGTTTATCTCTACCAGAAAGCAAACACCTAATCGACAGCGCACAGAGGAATCTGCGACGACTTACCCAGCCAGCGGTAAATCTCCAACTCCGCCGGATCGCAAGAGACACAGCCCTTGTTGCAAGACAACGAACAACCCGGCCGATCGCAACACAACTGCCCCTTTCTCTGCCAGTGGCCAAGCATACCGCGCATGGCCTCTGGCGAGGTGTTGAATTTCACACTCAGGTCGGCCAGGGTACACACCCTGTGCTGTTGCAAATAGTCACGAATCTTGATCAGCATGGCTAACCCCCAACACAACTATTTACTGCGGGCTGACATTGACACGCCCTTCCAGCATGACGGCCCCGGCACGTTTCATCAGGCTGACCAGGATCGACATGACCAGGCCAATGGCAACAATCCACAGCAAGGCACCGCCAGGCTGGGCTGCCATCAGCGAGAGCTGGTAATAGACCGTGGCCACAGCGTACCCCAGGAAGAAAGTCCAGCCGGCGATAAACAACGTCCAGGACAGACTGGTCTCCCGATAAATCGCCCCCAGAGCGGCAACACAGGGAGTGTACAGCAGAATCATCAGCAAGTAGGCGATCACCGCCGCATCACTGGGAAACAGCCTGGCCATTACGGCAAAGGTAGAGACGGCAATTTCCTGCTCCTCGGCAACGACGTTCAGGTCAGAGAGATCACCCACCTGCAAGCCCAGAGGATCAGCCACAGAGCCGCCCAGACCGCGCAAATTGTTGCCAATTGAAGCAACGGCACTGCCGAGCCCGGCCATCAAGTCAAAGGATTGTTCTTCCCCTCCGGTCGCTGGTGCGTTTTCTGCCGCAGCCAATGCGCCGTACATCGTGTCCAGCGTCCCCACTACGGCTTCTTTGGCCAGAATACCGGTAAACAGGCCAACAGCCGCTGGCCAGTTCTCTTGTGTCATGCCCATGGGTGCAAACACTGGCGTGATGGTCTGACCGATTTTACTGAGCAAGGAACTGTCGCTGTCCTGATGCCCAAACGAGCCGTCGGTACCGATGGCGTTCAGGGTATTGAGTACCACCACCACCAGCACAATCGCTTTGCCGGCACGCATGATGAATGACTTGAGGCGATCCCAGGTGCGCAGCAGCACTTGCGTAACGGACGGCAGATGGTAGTTGGGCAGCTCCATGATAAACGGCGAGCTGTCGCCACCGAGAATACTGCGCTTGAGTATCAGCCCGGTAAAGATGGCCGCCAGAATGCCGGCAAGGTACAGCACAAACACCACGTTCTGCCCTGACTGCGGGAAAAAGGCCGCAGCAAACAGGGCGTACACCGGCAAGCGGGCGCCACAGGACATAAACGGTGCCATCGAGATAGTCAGCAGGCGGTCTTTCTCATTGTCCAGCGTTCGGGCCGCCATAATGGCTGGCACGTTACAGCCAAAGCCCACCAGCATGGGCACAAACGCCTTGCCCGGTAGTCCCAGAAAGCGCATTAGCCGATCGACAACAAAGGCTGCCCTGGCCATGTAGCCGGAGTCTTCCAGAATGGACAGGAACAGGAACAAAAAGGCGATCACGGGAATAAACGTCGATACCGTCTGGATACCGCCGCCGATGCCATCGGCCAGCAAGGTGACCAGCCAGAGGGGCGCCCCCAGGGAATTCAGCCAGTGGCCAGTGCCCTCCACCAGCAAGGTGCCGCTGGCAATGTCGAAAAAGTCGATGAAAGCACCGCCCAGGTTGATGGTGAACATGAACATCAGGTACATGACACCAAGAAACACTGGAAAGCCAAGCACCCGGTTCAACACCACCCGGTCGATGCTTTCGGTCAGCGAGTGGCTGACGCTGCCCCGGGACTGGACCACCGTTTCCATCACCTGACCAATGGCATCGTAGCGCTGGCTGGCCAGGATAATATCCAGGTCTTCACCCACGCTCGCTTCCAACCGGCGACGCTGGTTTGTGGCTGCCTCAACCATTTGGGTCGTCAACCCCGGAAAGGCAGGCGCATCACCTTCGAGCAGTTTTATGGCGTGCCAGCGCAGTGACAGCGGGTTATCCAGCGTGGCTGAGGCATTCAGGTCGGCGGCAACAGAAGCAATGGCCTGCTCAAGAGCGGCACCCAGACTCAGACTGGGGGCAATGGCAACACCCTGATCGAGAAAATCGTTAACCGTCCTGAGAAAATCCCTGACACTCCCCAGCTTGCTGGCCACCAGCGTCAACACGGGACAACCGAGGGCCTGAGAAAGTTTGTCAACATCAATGACCATGCCCTTTTCTTTGGCCACGTCCATCATGTTGAGCACCACAATCATCGGTACGCCCATATCGAGCAATTCGGTGGTCAGGTAGAGGTTGCGCTCAATATTGGAGGCGTCGAGGATATTGACGATCAGGTCTGCTTCGCGCTCAAGGATATAATCACGGGCGACTTTTTCATCCAGCGAAACGGTGCTGTCCACCACATCCAGACAGTACGTGCCGGGCAGGTCCACCACCTCAACACAGTGGCTCTCAAAAGTGTAAACGCCGCTGCGCTTTTCTACCGTCACACCGGGCCAGTTGCCTACCCGCTGCCGTGCCCCAGTCAGGGCATTAAACAGAGTAGTCTTACCGCAGTTGGGATTGCCAACAATGGCTAAGGTGTGTTTCTTCATACCCTGACAACCTCGACAACCGCTGCCTCATGACGCCGGATAGTCAGGTGGAACCCTCTGACTTCCAGCTGGATCGGGTCACCAAGCGGCGCAACACGGCGCACGGTACAACAGGTTCCGAGGGTCAGGCCCATAGCCAGCAATTTGCGCCGGTAGGCGCTGCCGGAATCCAGAAAAGCCGTCACCCGGGCACTCTCACCAGTGTTCAGTTCGCCCAATGTTACCTTCATCTAAACTCTCCAAGGCGTCTGCGACCAATAGTTAAAACGGCTTGACAAGCAGTTCTGCTACAACCATTCCCGCGAAAAACAAAACGGGTTGCAGGAATAAAAAAGCCCTCATTTGCAAGGGTTTTGTTATCGAACTGCGAATTTCCGGCAATTCTAAATTTACCCACGCATATATGCAAATGAGAATTGTTCTAATCTGGCGCTTTGCCGGTTGACCTTGTTTTCCGGTTTTAGCGTGCGCCTCTATACGTGAAGCCACTTGCAGCGAGATCAGACATAACAGGAGAAATGCAGAGTATTTAATTGCGTCTGTGCCCGGGCAGTAAACGACAAATGCCGAAGGTGTTGGCGCCGTAGGCATGCGTGGCCACAACCCACGGCCGTGATTCAGGGAACAGAGGGAAACATGGTGCCGGTCATAAACTGTAAAATCCGGTTAACCTGACAGCTGTAACCAAACTCATTGTCGTACCAGACATAAAGCACGCAGCGCCGGCCATCGGCGTGATCAACAATCGTGGCTTTGCCATCGACAATACCGGCCCGGGGGTTACCGACAAAATCACTGGACACCGCCTCGGCGGAGGTAACGTAGGCCACCTGTTTTTGCAGGTCGGAATAGAGGGCGGTATGGCGCATGAAGTCATTCAGCTCAGCGCGCGTTGTACCGTTAACCAGCAACAAGTTAAGAATGGCCAGAGAGACATTGGGTGTGGGTACCCGGATGGCGTTACCGGTCAACTTTCCGGCCAGTGCCGGCAAGGCCTTGGCCACAGCCCGGGCGGCACCGGTTTCAGTAATCACCATATTGAGCGCGGCACTGCGCCCGCGCCGTTCCCCCTTGTGATAGTTATCAATCAGGTTCTGGTCGTTGGTGTAAGAGTGCACCGTCTCCACATGACCATGCTCAATGCCAAAGCGATCGTTAATGGCCTTAAGCACCGGCGTGATGGCATTGGTTGTGCACGACGCCGCTGAGAGAATCGGCTCACCGGGTTCAATAGCCTGATGATTCACACCGTAAACAATATTTTTGATATCGCCCTTGCCCGGAGCGGTTAGCAGCACACGGGCAACCCCGGCAGACTGCAAATGCAACCCCAACCCCTGCCGGTCCCGCCATTTGCCGGTGTTATCCACCACCACAGCGTCCCTGATGCCGTACCGGGTGTAGTCAATGGCATCGGGTGATTGTGCGTAGATAACCTGAATGGCTACGCCGTTGGCATAGATCACCTGGTTTTGCTCATCCACAGAAATGGTGCCAGCAAAAGAGCCATGCACTGAGTCGCGACGCAACAGGCTGGCCCGTTTTTGCAAATCGTTCTCAGCGGCCCCGGGCCTGACCACGATGGCTCTGAGGTTAAGACCGGAACCACTACCGGCACGCTCAACCAGAATGCGCGCCATGAGCCGGCCGATGCGGCCAAAGCCGTAGAGAATCACATCCTGCCCCGGCTCCAGAACCTGCTTGTGCTCATGACTGACCGGCGCCACTTGCCCGATAACGTACTCATCCAGTGACTGCCCGCCGCCATTGGTGCGATAGCCAACGGCCAGCTTGCCAATATCGATGCGCGCAGGCCCAAGATCAAGGCCGCTGAGAATGGCCAGCACCGGATAGGTTTCACGCACCAACAGACCATTATCCTCAATCTGGCGGACAAATTTATGCGCCTTGAGAATATCAATCACTGAGCGGTTGATGACGGGACGCCCGAAAATGGACGTCACCACATGATGGTCCCGATAGAGCCGGCCAATCAGCGGAATCATCGCCTCCGCCATTGCCTCACGTTCTTGCCAGTCGACAAAGTGATCTGTCACGATTAATCCCCACTGGTTATTTTTATTCAATTGCCGCCACTGAACCCTATTATCTGGATTGCCCGGAGCAAGGGCAAACACCGTGACCGGCAAGGGTTGATAAATTTTCCTGCGGGGATGTCCAACACTGGGAGAAGCGGATGACAAACGCTACAATTGCCGGTTTGACACTCAACCGTTAGGGTCTTTTGCCACACAAGAAGCAGGCAAGGCAACGCAGGAGCGGTTGCCGGGCATGGCGCAGAGCGCCATCCGGCCTACGGGATACTCAGGAGGATTTAAAGGATTTCCATGTTCCAACACGCCATTCCTCTACCAGCCGCACCCGGCGACAAGCTGCAATGGGGCAACCTTGCCGGGGCCGGTTCTGCCTTTGCCATTGCCTGTACCGCCAGCGCTGACCAGCAACCATTACTGGTCATCACGCCAGACAGCGCCTCGGCCAACCGCCTGACCGAAGAGCTGGCGTTTTTTCTGGCTGACCAGCCCCATATCCGGGTGGAGCAGATGCCGGACTGGGAGATTTTGCCCTACGACACGTTCTCACCTCACCAGGACATCATCTCCCAGCGGCTGTCGACCCTCTACCACCTGCCCTTTGCCGGCGAGGCAGAGACGAAAACGGTATTGATTGTCCCGGTAACCACCTTGCTGCACCGGCTGTGTCCCAAAAGTTACCTGCTCGGCAGCAGTCTTTCTTTGCAACCGGGTACCCGATTCATCATTGATGAGCGGCGCAGTCAGTTTGAGCAGGCCGGTTATCGCTGCGTGGACTCGGTGATGGAACACGGTGAGTTTGCCATTCGCGGAGCCATTGTCGATATCTTCCCTATGGGCTCCGATGTACCCTACCGGGTGGACCTGTTTGATGATGAAATTGAGTCCCTGCGTACCTTTGACCCGGAAACCCAGCGCTCTGTTGATACCGTCCCTGACATCCAGCTCCTGCCCGGCCATGAGTTTCCCATGGACAAGTCCGGTATTGAGCGATTCAAAAATCATTTCCGCGAGCAGTTTGACGTTAACCACCGGGACTGCCCGGTGTTTCAGGACGTCAGCGAAGGCATCGCCAGTCCGGGAATCGAGTACTACCTGCCGCTGTTTTTCCATGAAACGGCCACGTTGTTTGACTACCTGCCCGAGAGCACACGCATTCTGGTTTATGAAACCATGCAGCCGGCGCTGGAACATTTTTATGCGGATGTGCAGGCGCGCTACGAAAACCGCCGGGTCGATCCGCTGCGCCCCATTCTGCCACCAGCCAAAGTATTGATGCCGGCCGATGAACTGCACCAGCGGCTGAATCAGTTTCCCAGAGTAACGCTGTTTGCCGGGCCAGTGCCCACCAAAGCCGGGCGTTTCAATCTGAGCCATGAAGTGCTGCCCGAGCTGACCATCAATGCGCGCCAGGAACAACCTCTGGCCCACCTGCGCGCCTTTATTGACCGCATTGATCATGTGCTGCTGGTTGCCGAAAGCCCCGGCCGGCGCGAGATGTTGCTGGAGCTGCTGAACCAGAACGGCATTGCGCCTGAACTGTGTGAGAACTGGCCTGCGTTCTGGCAGAAAAGGCCCGCCCTGGCGGTCAGCATTGGCCTGCTGGAAAATGGCCTCCATCTGCCGGAAGAGCGCGTTGCGGTTATCCCTGAGGCGCTGCTGCTCGGTCAGCGGGTTCAGCAAGCCAGGCGGCGCAAGGCGGACGATCAATACAGCGCTGACCAAGTGATCCGCAACCTGACTGAGCTGAGAATCGGTGCTCCGGTGGTGCACATCGATCACGGCGTCGGTCGCTACCGCGGGCTGGAAACGCTGGCAGTGGACGGCCAGACCACCGAGTTCCTTACGCTGGAGTACGCCAGCGAAGCGAAACTGTACGTCCCGGTGGCCTCGCTGCACTTGATTTCCCGCTACACCGGCGCTGATGACGAGCTGGCGCCGCTGCACCGTCTGGGCAGCGAGCAGTGGAGCAAAGTTCGGCGCAAGGCGGCAGAAAAAGCGCGGGATGTGGCCGTTGAACTGCTGGATATTTACGCCCGGCGCGAAGCGCGCAAAGGCTTTCCATTCACTGCGCCGGAACAGAATTACCTGGCTTTTGCCGCCGCGTTTCCCTTTGAGGAGACACCGGATCAGCAACAGACCATCACCGCCGTGATTGCCGATATGTGTGCCCCGAAGCCCATGGATCGGCTGGTGTGCGGCGATGTTGGTTTTGGTAAAACCGAGGTGGCCATGCGGGCCGCTTTTCTCGCCGCCCACGCCGGCAAGCAGGTGGCGATCCTGGTGCCCACTACGTTGCTGGCCCAGCAGCATTACGAGAGTTTCCGCGACCGTTTTGCCGACTGGCCGATGGAAATTGACGTGATCTCCCGCTTCAAATCGGCCAAAGCTGTTGAACGCATCCGGGAGCGCCTGAGTGCAGGCCAGCTGGATATCATTATTGGCACGCACAAAATTTTGCAGGGAGATTTGCAGTTCAAAGACCTGGGTCTGTTGATCATCGATGAAGAACATCGTTTTGGTGTGCGCCACAAAGAAAAGCTGAAGTCGCTACGCTCCGAGGTGGACATCCTGACGCTGACCGCCACACCCATCCCGCGCACCCTCAATATGGCCATGTCCGGCATTCGTGATCTGTCGATCATTGCCACACCGCCTGCCCGTCGTCTGTCGGTAAAAACTTTTGTCCGCCAGTACGATCAGCCGCTGGTCAAAGAGGCCATACTGCGTGAGCTGCTGCGCGGCGGGCAGGTTTACTACCTGCATAATCAGGTGGAAACCATCGATAAAGCCGCCAGCGACCTGCAGGCGCTGATTCCTGAAGCCCGGGTAGTGACCGGCCACGGCCAGATGCGCGAGCGCCAGCTGGAGCAGGTGATGTCCGATTTCTACCACAAGCGTTACAACGTGCTGGTCTGCACCACCATCATTGAAACCGGCATCGATATTCCCAATGCCAACACCATTATTATTCATCGCGCTGACAAGTTTGGCCTGGCCCAGCTGCACCAGCTGCGCGGTCGGGTCGGTCGCTCCCACCACCAGGCTTACGCCTACCTGCTGACGCCGCCACCCAAAGCCATGACCGCCGATGCAGCCAAAAGGCTGGATGCCATTACCGAGGCACAAACCCTCGGTGCCGGTTTTATGCTGGCCTCTAACGATTTGGAGATTCGCGGTGCCGGTGAACTGCTCGGCGAAGGTCAGAGCGGCCAGATACAGAGCGTTGGTTTTACCTTGTACACAGAAATGCTGGAGCGGGCTGTGGCAGCCATTCGCAACGGTGAAACGCCTGACCCGGAACAACCCCTGAATCATGGCACTGAGGTGAACCTGCGGCTTTCTGCCCTGCTGCCTGAAGACTACATTCACGACGTGCACAGCCGCCTGATCCTCTACAAACGCATTGCCGCTGCCCGCAATGACGAGGATTTGCGCCAGCTTCAGGTGGAACTGATCGACCGCTTCGGCCTGCTGCCTGACCCGGCCAAAAACCTGTTCCGCCAGATGAAACTGAAACTGGCGGCAGAGCAACTGGGCATTAAAAAACTCGACGTCAACAGCAAAGAGGTACGTGTCGAGTTTGACGAACGCCCCGATGTTGACCCCATGGTAATTATTAACCTGATTCAGTCGAACCCGGCCAAGTTCAGGCTGGAAGGAAGCAGCGTGTTCAAGTACATTGACGCCATGGCAACACCGGAACAGCGCTTCAACCGTACCGAAGCTTTGCTGGGCCAGATGCTTGGCCAGTGAGTTTGTGCATCGTTTTTGTACTGATGGCTTTGGCCGTTAATGCCCTGTTTTGGATCTGTACACCCAGGAAAATTGTATGAAGAGAGTTAAGCTGATCGCCCTGACGATCGCGCTATGCTGGAACATTCCCTTTGTCACCGCCAATGATCAATGGTACCAGGTTGACTTGGTGGTATTTCGCTACACCAACAATGCCAGCGGTGAGCTTTGGCCAGCGGTAACGGATCGTGACCTGCCCGACAACGTCATCCCCTTGCACAACAGCGGTGACTCCGACGATGCCTACGTCTCACTGCCCGCACAGGACATGCTGCTCAACGAGCAGAGCAGCGCCCTTGGACAAAAAGGAGGCTATCAGGTACTTGCCCAGCGCGCCTGGCGTATGCCCGTGAGTGGCAACAGCCCCCCGGTTGCCATCAGGGCCAGCATTGACGGGCAAGAACCATTGCTGCTCGATGGCACCGTAACGGTGAGTATGGAGCGTTTTCTCCATGTTGATGTGGATTTGTGGCTGAATAAGCTGGCGCCGGCCAACATTTACGGCAGCCAGAATATGATGTTTGAGGAAGACATTGTGGAGGAGTCAGGGCCTCTGGTGAAATTACACGAAGGCTCCGCGCCCATGCGCATTGTTGAGAACTTTCAGCTGAAGCAGCGGCGCAGAATCAAGAGCAGCAAGGATGTCCACTATCTCGACAGCCCGGAAATTGGCGTCCTGGTCAAGTTGACTCCGGTTTAAGCCAAAAACAGGGCGCCGTCCACTAGCCCTTAATGTACTTGCACATAATAAAGCTGTTTTTGTCACCATCGCGCTGGTAGTGCACGCTGTCCATCAGGCTGTGCACTATCGGCAGACCACGCCCACTGCTCAGCCACAGCGCCGGGTCATCCGGATCAACGGGCAGGCTGGCCGACTCCAGTTTGCTCTCGGCCACGGGTTTACCCCAATCGCTGACGGTCACTGTCAGCGCTGCCGGCTCAAGATGAACAACCGTTTCTACCTTATGCCCCTTTTCATGGCCGTATGCGTGCTCAATGGCGTTATTGACGATCTCAACCACACACAGCTCCACCCGATTGACCTCGACCGGCGACAGCGCAGTCATGGCACACAGGCCACGAATCGCCATGGCAATCAGCGTGGTATTGGCCAGTTCGCTGTCTATTTCCAGCCTGAGCGCCTGACCCTGATCATCGGTCATGATGATTAACCCTCAATCGCTTCGGCCACGGTGGGCGAGATGGTAAACAGTTTGTCCATCGAGGTCAGGTTAAAGAGATCCAGCACAGCCGGCTGTGGTGCCGCCAGCTTCAGCGCCCCCTGCCCGCCCATCTTTTTCAGGGTGGCCACCAGCGTACCCAGCCCGCTGCTGTCCATGAAACGCACTGAGCCCAAGTCGATGACTACCCGGTCGGAGCCGCTGTCGATCTGGTCAAACAGGTAGATTCTGAACGACTCGGAAATGGCTGCGTCCAGCCGTGTCTCATCCATTGATACGACGGTGTAACCCGCTTTATTTATTGCCTCAAATGCCATGTTGCTCTCCTTCCCTGATTAATCCGTGCCCTTCTTTAAAAGATACACTGTCTACAGCTGCCACTCCAAAACCAAATAAGTCACATCGTCCATAAAAACATCAGCGCCACTCCAGCCGACGATGTCCCGCTCCACCCGCCGGACCATATCGGCAATGGAATGATCAAACGTCTCTGCCAGCAACGACTCCAGCCGCGCCTCGCCAAACATCTCGCCATCACGGTTTTCGCACTCGGTAACCCCGTCAGAGTAGAGAAAAAGCCGATCCCCCGGTTGCAGGTCTACAGTGACATTGTCGTAGGTCATACCAGGCATCATACCCAATGGAACGCCGCCGCCAGCAATTTTCCGGATGGTGCGTGAACGGCTGCTGAGCCACAGCGGTGGTGGATGCCCGGCCTGGGATAGCGTAACTGAGCCAGTGCGACTGTTGATGATCCCGTAAGCGATGGTGAAATAGAGCATGGCTTCCGGCCGGGCCTGAAACTGGTTGTTCAGACTGACCAGTACTTCATCGGGTTTTTTTATCCGGTAAAACGGCGGCTCACTGACCGACTCTTTCAGCAGGGAGGCGCTACTGCCTTCACTCAGCAAGTTGTTCAGGGTAAATGAAAACAAGGCTGGGGGAACCCCATGACCGGCAACATCAAGCTGATAAAAACTGAGCGTCTGTTCATCAAGGGCGTGGTAGCCAAACATGTCGCCGCCAAGAATACGGCTTGGTTTGAAATACCAGTCAAAGTCCACCTGTTGAATTCTGCGTGGCTCAGCCAACAAGTGCGCCTGGGTTTCAGCCGCCGACTCCAGATCTTTTTCAATGGTCTGGATTTTCTTTTCCAGGGACGCCTTTAACTCAATAATGCGAATGCCCGCGTTAAGACGCGCATTCAGTTCAGCAAAATCCACCGGCTTGTTAACAAAGTCATCGGCCCCGAGATTGATGCCATCGACCAGGGCCTGACGGTCCGATTTACCCGTTAACAGCATGAAGTAAACGTAACGGCCAATATCACTTTGACGAATGGCCTCACACAGCGCGATGCCGTCCATATTGGGCATCATCCAGTCACTGATGACAATGCGGATGGTGGGGTGGCTGGCCAGTAAATCCAGCGCTTCATGACCATCAGACGCGGCAAAAACCCGGTGCCCCTGTTTTTTCAACACCACCGTCAGCATCATGCGCTGATCCCGGGCATCTTCAACGATTAAAATATCCATGGACTTACTTGTGTGGCAAAGACCTATTTAGCTATCGACCCATTGGCTAAAATCCTTCGCGTCGGGTAGGCAAAGGCTGCACCCTCCTCCGCCACCACCTGGGCAATCAACAGCAAAATGGCTTCCTGAACTTTTAAAAAGCCCACCCGGTCGGTTCTTTTGATATGAGCCCGAACCTGACACACCAGGGCGTACTCATCATAACGAAGGAAGACCGCGTAGTGGGGCTCCTGGCTATCCACGTCGGGAACCTGCTGGGCCAGCTCATCGATGCGGCTGAGTATCCGGGGCATTTTCTCAACGTCTTCATAACGCAGGGCAAAGTTTTCCACTGTACGACGGTTACGCATGCGCGAGGCGTTCTCCACCACAATGCCGGTAAAGATGGAGTTGGGGACATAAATGGGCCGACGGTCAAAGGTTCTTATTTTGGTCAGGCGCCAGCCCACTTTCTCCACATGCCCCTCAATGGCGCGATCCGGCGAGCGGACCCAGTCGCCCTCAGCAAAAGGACGATCCAGCATCAACATCAACCCACCGAAGAAATTGGCCAGCCAGTCCCTGGCAGCAAGACCGAGGATAATACCGCCGATACCACCAAAAGCCAGCAGGGTTGACAAGCTGTAACCAAACACCTGGGCCAGACTGAGCAAGGTGGAAATCACCGTCAGCAACTGCAAGGTGCGGGCAATCACGGAGTAAGACAATCGCTCCTGCCAACGCCCGCCCATGGCGACGACAATGGGCTGAATGTGCAGGCTCAACTCCCAGACGAACCAGGCCGGGTACAACGTCAACAGTATCTTTTGCCCCAGTGCAATGGTTTCTCCAACCTCAGCACTACCCTCCCCCGACCAGAAGTGCGCACAGTAGAGCAGGAACAGCACCCAGGGCAGCGCCAGCAATGGACGACAAAGAATATTTACCAGCAAAAACCGGGGGCCTTTGGCTACCCGTGCGCTCAGCCATCTGAGACAACAAAAACCGGCAACAGCAAGCACAAAGGCAATGAGCAGATGGGAATAAAGCGGAACAGAACCGGAGTTTATTGTAGGAATCATAAGGCGGCTCAGGGTTAGTTATTTTGTTCCATTGTAGCCACAAAACGCCTTGACCTGCGCCGGCCAGGGCGGATTTGTTCAGGCGGTTTGCATGGCCACTTTGGCGGCAGGCTGGGCAACTGACAGCGGCTCCGACTCAGCCTTGAGAACATCCAGCGTGCGGGTTGGAAAGGCAATATCCGCCCCATGACTGTGCACGATTTTAACGGTTTCCAGCAGCACTTTTTCCTGGATCAGCAAATAGGCGGCCCAATCCGTGGTTTTGGTAAAGCAGTAGATCTGACAGTCCAGACTTGATGGGCCAAAGCTGATGAAGTTCACCATGATGATTTTGTTCTGATCAATCCCTTCATGCCGTCTGAGATGGCTACGCAGGTCTTCCAGTATGGGGTCCACCTGGTCACTGTCGCAGTACCTTAGCCCAAACACCTGCTTGATGCGCCGGTTCTGCATGCGTGATGGATTTTCCACGGAGATATTCATAAAGGTTGAGTTGGGTACATACAGCGGCCGTCGGGCAAAAGTCAGGATACGGGTCTGACGCCAGCCCACGTACTCAACGGTGCCTTCGATGTTTTTATCCGGCGAACTGATCCAGTCACCGACCCGAAACGGTTTGTCCACATAGATCATCCAGCCGCCGAGGAAGTTGGCCAGCATATCCCTGGCAGCAAAGCCCACGGCCAGCCCACCGACCCCGCCAAAGGCGAGAATACCCGACAAGCTATACCCCAACGCCTGCATGGCAAACAAGACGCTGGTGATAATCACCGCCACCCGCAGCAGCCGGCCAAGGGCAACCACGGAGGTCAAATCCAGCTTTTTCTTATGCTCCACCTGCAGGTAACGCTGTTCCAGCGACTGCACAAAGGCAATAAACATCCAGCAAAACAGGGTGATAACCAGCAAATCCCGTATACACAGAAAACGCTGGAACAGCAGGTTTTGCGACCCTTCCCAGATCACCTCCGCCGACCAACTCAGGCCAGCCACCCAGATAAAAAGGTACAGCGGCCGCTGACTGGCCACCAGCAAGGCACCATCCCAGACGTTTTTTTTATTCTCAGCCCGGACAATCCAGCGGGAAAACAGCAGCCCAATGAGATAGCGCAATGCCGCCGTCAGGACAACGGCAATCAGCAACGGCTCTACCCAGTCGGGAATATTACTCAGGTCAAGGTAAGAGAGATCCATTGATTCACCCACCGTATCAGGCAGCGATCATTGCCTCAGGGGTCAGGCGCTGAGCAATGTGCTGCGAATTGTTTGGTACCGCTCATCAGCCACCAGCAAGTTCCAGTCCGGGCGCGACGAGCAGAGCAACGCCTCCGGACCCACTCCCTGCAACAGCGAATCCTCCAGTTGATCAAGAATATCCAGACATCCCTGGCGCTCAGAGACAATCAGCAAATCACAGCCCGCCTGCAAAGCCGCCCGGGCACGGGCCGGGAAATCACCTGCCTCAGCCGCGCCCTGCATGGTCAGGCAGTCACTGATCACCAGACCAGTAAAACCAAGCCCGTGGCGCAACACGGTTTGCAACCAGAACGGCGAAAACCCCACCGGATGCGGGTCAACGGCCGGGTAAAGAATGTGCGCTGGCATCAACGCCTCCACACCGCTGGCAATCACAGCCTCAAACGGCTGCATGTCAGAACGCTCAACCTCGGCCAGGTCACGGGGGTCCACCGGCAGGCTGATGTGGGAGTCATCATCCACATTGCCGTGGCCCGGAAAGTGTTTGATCACCACCGACATACCCGCCTCATGCACCCCGGCAATCCACGCAGAAGCCAGGCGTGTCACCTGTTCGGGCGAATAACCAAACGCCCGGTCGGCGACAATATCCGTTCGGCCGTGATTAATATCCAGCACCGGCCCGAGACACAGGTCAACACCGCAAGCCATCAGCTCACACGCCATCAGCCAGCCGGCCTCCCGGGCGATATGACACTGCTCTGCAGGAAGACCGTACGCTTGTGCCGGCGGCAGACGGGTAAAACCGGCCTGAAAACGCTGCACCCGTCCGCCCTCCTGGTCAACGCAAATCAGCAGGTCAGAGCGAATAGCCCGGATGGCATCGGTCAGCGCCGTTAGCTGCTGACGATCGTGATAGTTTCTGGCGAACAGGATAACACCAGCAACGGCTGGCAACGCCAGCAACTGCCTCTCTTGTTCACTCAGTTGTCGTCCTTGCAACCCCGTCAGCACGACGCCAGTATTTTTCACCATTATCTCTCCCTTGGGTGCAGCACAGCTGCTACGTCTCCTGAATGGTGATGGCTGTGCCCTCGCCCACCCGGTCAAACAGATCAACAATGTCAATATTACGCATACGGATACAGCCACGGGAACCGGGCTGGCCCATGGCCGCCGTATCCGGCGAGCCGTGAATGTAGATGTAGCGACTCTCCGTATCGACGTTGCCGTTAAGGTTAAAGCCGGGTTCCAGACCGCTGAGCCAGAGAATCCGGGTGAGAATCCAGTCTTTTCGCTCGGGGAACTGAGCGCACAGTTGCGGTGAGTAGGTCTCACCGGTAAAACGACGCGCCACAAACACAGAATTGACCGGCAAACCGGCACCGAATTTGGCCTTGATCACGTGCCGGCCCAGCGGTGTCTGCCAGCTGCCCTTCTTCTGACCGGTGCCTTTACTGGCGGTAGAAACTGAATAACTCCGGCACTGGCCATCGTCTTCATGCAGGATCATCTGCTGACTGGCTATATGAACAGTAAGATGCATCGATGCAGCCGCTCTCTTGTCAACGTTATCAATACGGGCCTGGTCACGTATGCGCCCTGAGGCCCGCTGCCATGAAAGGTACCATCTTTCTCATAATGCCTTCCAGCCCATCGTTCACGTCATCATCACTGGCGGCAATGGCTTGCAGTGCAGTGGCTCCTGATAAGGTAAACACCGCCGAGCCAAGTATAAAATAAATCCGCCAGAACAAATCAGCCATCGGCAAATCCGGGCAGGCTTTGATCAGCAGCTGGCGATAGGCCTGAAACACCTCGCCATACCCCGCTTGCAAATACCCCTTAAGATGCTCCTGCCCCTGACTAAAAGCCAGGCCCACCAGCTTCATGCATGTGGCAAGGTCCCGGACACCCTTGACGGCAATGACCTGATCGACCAGTAAATGCAAGATAGCCTCCGGATCAACACTACCATTGGTAACCTGAAATGCCGTTATTGCCCGGGAGAGATTGCTGGCAAGCGGGTCGAGAAACCGGGAAAACACCGCCTGAATCAGCACTTTCTTGGAGCCAAAATGGTAGTTTACTGCCGCCAGATTAACCCCCGCCTTGCTGGTGATAGCACGCAGCGAGGTCTCGGCAAAACCGCGCTCAGCGAATAACTGCCCGGCGGCATCCACTATTCTGTCTACCGTTGCACGCTGTGACATGTACGAAAGCTTCCCCCGGTTTGGTGAATCCGATTTAATGAGCAACTGTGACGCTGGGCCACTCATTGTTCAAAAGAACCAAAAAAACAGCGGCAACAGTTGCAGCCAGCAAAATACTGGATATAATCCCATATACTGTATAAAAAGACAGGCAGCACCATGTTTAAATTAACCAAACGCCAGACAGAAATACTTGACCTGATCAAGTCACACATCGAAGAAACCGGCTTTCCGCCCACCCGGGCCGAAATAGCACGCACCTTCGGCTTTCGGTCACCAAACGCCGCTGAAGAACACCTGCGCGCTCTGGCGCGCAAAGGTGCCATTGAGATCACCCCGGGAGCCTCCCGGGGCATCCGCGTACCGTGCGCAGAGCCCACCGGCCTTCCCATTGTAGGTCAGGTTGCCGCCGGCAGTCCGATTCTTGCCCAGGAGCATATTGAAAACCACCTGTCCATCAACCCCGACTTTTTCTCCCCGAAAGCCGACTTCATGCTGCGTGTAAAAGGCATGAGCATGAAAAACATCGGTATTCTGGATGGTGACCTGCTGGCCGTACACAAAACCTCCACCGCTGTGAATGGTCAGATTGTCGTGGCCAGAATCGATGATGAAGTGACCGTAAAACGGTTTGAACAGGTTAAGAACAAGGTCTATCTGCACCCGGAGAATGAGGCATTCGAGACTATCGAAGTGGATCTCAGCGTCGACGCCTTTGCCATTGAGGGGCTGAGTGTGGGAATTATTCGCAACTAAAGGACTTAGAGAGACTGAATATGCAACCACCAAGATCATTTCACCAGCAAGACAGCAACCTTTCCGGGAACGACACAGGCAGTTTTATTGATGAGCTGATTCTTTCCGGCCCTCAGTCAGGCCGCTTTTTAAAGTTAGTCCTGAACGAGCTGGCCAACGACCGGGACGAACGCTGGCTGACGCTGATACTGTCTGATAAGGACACCATAAACTGGCTGAAATCCTCAGGCATCAGCCGGCGTCGCTTGCAGGTACTCAACCGGTCGGTGCAGACAGACTCATTGGAACTCACCCGCAAGGCACTGGCTTCCGGCACCAGCCACACCGTCGTCAGCTGGATCAACCCACTGGACAGCGCCGCCCTCATGGAGCTGGAGTTAGCCGCCCGCTCAGGTCAATGCCAGGGTCTGGCCGTCAGGAACAGAGAAACAAACCAGAAATATTGTGCCACGGCTTAATGAAGTACCCGATGATCAGGGATGTACTCTCCGGCATCGGGTTCTATTTTTCGCCCCACTTCAGCAATGCAGGTATCAAGCATTGCTTTAGCGATTTCAATCTGATCCCCCTGAAGAAATTCCAGCAATTCCTGAGAAAAGGACATGGTCACCAGCGGTTCAGCGTTATCTTCATCGCTGCGGCGCAAGATGATCTCGCCCGAGGGCAACTCAATAATTTCAAGAAACGACGCTGACATAATAAACGACACCGAAAAATAAGGTACTTGCAATGAGGGGAACGGCACAAGGAACTGACGACAGTCGTATTTGTTCAGATTCCTGCGCACTTAATATTCTATAAACAGAACGCTAATGTGAAGATCCTCGGCAAGGCTTCACACTAAGTCTTTATACCATTTAAGCCATTGTCTTGCTATCCGACACACCCACTACAAGTCAAGACAGCAACCAAAAAAATTCGTTGGATAACCACAAAGCAAGCGCCACAAACAGCAACAGGGCACAAAGGCCCTGTTGCTGTTGCGTATTGTTGTCAGCCCTGGCTGGTCTGACGCTTTTTGGTCTGCTTCTCGTGCCAGCGCCCCTCTTCATAGACGGCACTCCAGCCGGTCGCCTTACCATCCATCTCGGACATTACGTATTGCTGTCCAGTCTTGCGGCTATAGCGAATAATCGACGGATTACCGTCCGGGTCGTGACGAGGTGCGTCCATCAGGTAGCCGTACTTCGGATCAATGACCGCCTGGTGGGGCAACAATTCAGCCACCAGCGGTGCACGGGTCTCCCGGTTGCGCGGAAACTGACTGGCGGCCAAGAATAACCCCGAGGCGCCGTCACGCAGTACGTAGTGGTCATCAACCTTGGCACACTTTAACTCGGGCATGGCCACCGGCTCCATTTTGGGCGGAGCGGGCTCACCGCTTTTGAGCAACTTGCGAGTGTTCTTGCACTCACTGTTGGTACAGCCAAAATACTTGCCAAACCGACCGGTACGCAGCTGCATCTCGCTGCCGCACTTATCACACTCAAGTACCGGGCCGTCATAGCCTTTGAGCTTGAAATTGCCCCGTTCCACCACAAAGCCGGAACAGTCCGGGTTGTTACCACAAACGTGCAACTTGCGCTGCTCATCGATCAGGTAGCTCTCCATGGCGGTTGAGCACTTGGGGCAACGACGCATGGCACGCAGGGCGTTCACCTCGGCGTTTTCGTCATCCGCATCCTCCGCCTCTTCGCCCGGTACCAGGTTAATGGTGGTTTTGCAGCGCTCCTTGGGCGGCAACGCATAACCGGAACAACCGAGGAACACGCCGGTGGATGCCGTACGGATCATCATCGGCCGGGTACACGTCGGGCATTCAATATCGGTCAGGGAAGGCTCATTGGTGCGCATCCCGCCCTCGTCCTGCTCCGCCCGGGCCAGCTGCAAAGTGAAATCGGCGTAAAACTGATCAAGCACCTGCTTCCAGTTCTTTTCACCTTCGGCGATGCCATCGAGCAACTCTTCCATGCGCGCAGTAAAGTGATAATCCATCAGCTCATGGAAGGACTCATTCAACCGGTCGGTGACAATATCGCCCATCTTCTCAGCGTAAAAGCGCCGGTTTTTCACCGATACATAGCCGCGATCCTGAATGGTTGAAATGATCGACGCGTAGGTGGACGGCCGGCCAATACCCTGCTTTTCCAGCTCCTTGACCAGAGCCGCCTCGCTGAACCGTGCCGGCGGCCGGGTAAACAGCTGTCTCGAGTCCAGCTTTGCCAACTGCAACACCGCCCCCTCGGACAAATCGGGCAGAATGAGATCCTCACCTTTGCGCGCCAGCGGCTTGAGCACCCGGGTGTAACCGTCAAACTTCAGCGTGCGCCCCTTCGCCCTGAGCTGGTAACCACCTGCGTCAATGGTCAAGGTGGTGCTGAGATACCTGGCCGGCATCATCTGACAAGCAACAAACTGCCGCCAGATCAAGTCGTACAGGCGCTCAGCATCGCGCTCCATGCCACTGAGTGCGTCCGGTTCCAGGGTCACACTGGAAGGACGGATCGCCTCATGGGCTTCCTGCGCTCCCTTTTTGCTGCTGTAGATGTTGGCCTGCTCCGGGCAGTACTCATCCCCATAATTTTTGCTGATAAACGTGCGGGCACTGTCCAGAGCGTCCTGACTCAGATTGGTGGAGTCGGTACGCATATAGGTGATGTAGCCTGCCTCGTACAACCGTTGCGCCAGTACCATGGTCTTTTTGACACTGAAGCCCAACCGGGTACTGGCCGCCTGTTGCAGCGTTGAGGTGATAAAAGGGGCCGAGGGTTTATTCTGGGTCGGCCTGTCTTCCCGTTTACTCAGCGTGTATTGCAGCTGTTTCAGCTGCGCCAGGGCGCTGTCCGCCTCAGCTTTGTTGGTAGGCCTGAAGTTAGCGCCATTAACTTTAGCCACCTGAAAACAGACCTGAGCGACACCCGGGGCCTGAAGATCGGCATAAATCTCCCAGTACTCCTCGGGCACAAAGCTGCGAATCTCGCGCTCACGCTCAACCACCAGCTTGACCGCCACCGATTGCACCCGGCCGGCTGACAACCCACGGGCAATCTTGGCCCACAGCAGTGGGGAAACCATGTAACCCACCACCCGGTCGAGAAACCGGCGTGCCTGCTGTGCATCGACCCGATCCTGATTCAGCTGTCCGGGGGAATCAAAAGCTGACTGAATCGCCTTTTTGGTGATCTCGTTAAACACCACCCGGCGATAACGCTGCGGATCACCACCAATGGCCTGCTGCAAATGCCAGGCGATGGCTTCCCCCTCGCGGTCCAAGTCCGTTGCCAGGTAAATGGTGTCAGCTTTCTCCGCCAGGCGGGCCAGCTCATCCACCACCTTCTCTTTGCCCGGCAGAATCTGGTACTGAGCCTCCCAACCGTTCTCCGGGTTGATGCCCATGCGATCAATCAGCTGCTCACGGGCCTTGATCTTTCTGCGCCGCTCACGCTCCTCTGGCGCCAGCTTGCGGGACTCAGCCGCAGCCTTGGCCCGGGCCTTGGCGTCCACCGTCTTTTTCGGCCCACCTGCAGTGGGCAAATCACGGATGTGCCCGACACTGGACTTGACTACAAAGTCCTTGCCCAGGTACTTGTTGATTGTCTTCGCCTTGGCTGGCGACTCCACGATAACTAGCGATTTACCCATGCTGCCTAACACGTCCTGTCATCTGTTCCAATGTTCTGACCAGTGAGACTCGTAAGCGAACCAAAGCGGCCGCAATGTCGAAATTTCAGACTCACCCAGAAGGCGTCTGATCGTCAGAACAAGAAAAGCCGGGATAGAAATTGCTTCAATATATAAGGCGAAGTCAATAATCGGTCAAGGAAAACCATATCCTGCCCGGTGGCAAAAAGCTGGGTTATTTTCTGCTCCCCACCGGGGCAACACCTTATTTCTGGCATGTTGCAGCGATACCCAGCCCTGATTTTCACAACAATTTTTTGTCCGCACGACCTTATTTCCCAAGAGATCATCAACAGGCTACACCGAGCCACACAGCCCTAATAGCCACCTGTTTCTTACGCTGATTTTCCATGATAGTCAGTAACGGCTGAAACGGTGCAACGCTTAACCGGGAAATGACTTTTTATCGACTCATAAATCAGCCCCACGCAAATCATGCCAATTCATGTCTCCTACTCAACCGATGCCTGCCTCAGGACAGTGGCAGTAACGTCTGCGTGATACCCTTGGTCTGTCGGAATAATAAAAGACAGTGGTTTTATTTATTGAAATCATTGCACGGTTACAGCGATGGGGGCGGGTAGAAACATCGAACTTCTTCTCAATCATGGAGTCGAACGGGCATCGCATCCTGGTTTGTTTGCACAAGCCAGACCGCTGTTAGCCGAGGCAGCCACCTAGTGAACTGTGAATAGCGACTATGAACACCATCCCGACATCAAGCATTCGTCCGTATCAGCAAACCGTGGCGACAAACCATCCACCGATGGAGCCTGCTGAGGTCCCGCAGAGAAACATACCCGACACCCCAGTCTCTTTCAGTCATGAATACCCAGCCATGATTCAATCCATCATCGCAATGGGTAAACTCCCGGGAAGCCTCCCACAAGAAGCGATAAATAAAATCAGTCAGTGCCTCGATTACAAAGTTCGCTCAACAGTAATAACCCTTTCGCAAGACCCAGAAAAATTCAGCCAACTCCCATCATTAAGGCAACAATTTACAGAGCAATCAGAAGCGCTCCGGCAATTATGTCTGACTACACAGCCAGGCCTGCACGAAAGTCAGATCGAAGCAATAACAACAGCCATTTCCCAACAGGCAACAGCGCTTGCTGTTAAAATTTCTGTCGTTGAAAAGCGCCGGGAAATCAATGAGTGGTGCAACGGCGAACTCAGCTGTGCCGATCAGCTCACCGGCAGTGCCCTTGAAGCCGCTTATACCCAGTGTCGAAGCGACAAACATCTGGCCAACAGCGTTACCACCAAGCTGGAAAAGCTGATCGATCTTGCCGACATACCAACGCAATTCCGGGAGCAGTACACTCTGAGCATCAGTTACGTCCAGACTGATGACGAACCGGATGGCTCTTTTTCCATTAACGTACCCAAGGGTAATTGTGCGCTCGGCTATGGTATTTTTGACCTGTTGCGCAGCAAGGATGTTCACGTCTGCCGTCATGATAGTTACAATGGTGAAACGGTTTTCCCCCTTACCCGAACGCAACTGGCCGGATTCAACGAGCATATTCAGGAACTCAACAAGTGGTACGACGATTTTTTATGCATTGTCGGTGATTTACTTGGCCATGATGATACTGAAACAGGCGATACGTCGGCACAGTTTGTCAGCATTGGCAAAAAAAGTATCAGCGAAATGCTGGATAACCCTATCCACCTGTCAGCACAATGTCAGGCACTGTTTGCCACATTAGCCCCTCAACAACCCTGTTTGCTGTTCAACACACTGTCTATCAATCTTGCCCACCACAGCGACCGCATTTTTCTCAGGGAGGCTTTTGAATCCATATATAAAAAAGAAAATATTATTGGCTCCAATCACCAAGTAAAAAAATTCATCAGGAATACCTTCAGCACCAATCTCAATATGGACCAGCTTAAAATTATCAGCCCCTATCTGAACAAACAGCTAAAAATGCAACAATTGCTGACAGATGTAACCAACACTACAAGCTTGGGCAAAGCATTGACTGCCTATACAAAGCTTGGCTTGGGAGAGCACGAAATTGACCCATTAAAAAGCTTTAAAATATCACTGCTCTACGAAATCTATCAGGAAATAAAAGGTTCTGATCAACAAGCTTTTCTGGGCATTAAACATTCATTGAAAAACATCACTGAAATCCCACAGCTCGAAGCAATGGCAAAGGCACAGTGTGAGTCCATTTTAAAAACCCATTCGGTATGCTGTTTCCCAGAACCAGAAAATCACCCCGTTATTAATGATGAACAAATCATCGCTCTCTACGGTAACCACGAAAGAAATGTAACCTACGCCGGCAATCAGGTTCATCGCAACATTTCGGTTCTGTGTGCTGCACTGCAAAATAGCCGGGCCTATCAACGCTACAAAACCAGCAACCCTGCCATTGATGAGGCATTAACCATCCTGAAAGATGACCTGCAACGCAGACTCAACCGCTACGCTACCATGCGAACCGGCACTGCTGGTAGCAATAGCTCCTACATGCTTGATGAAGCCATTGATTACTTTGAAACCTTTGTCGGCCTGTTATTTCGCGGCGATGATTATCGCCTGACCCCATCCTCAATCAGCCGGGCGCTTCATAACCTTGCTGCCATTGCCGATAGCGGTCTTGCCGGCTGCAATCAAGGATTATCGGGCAGAATACAGTCGCTTCTGATGCCTCTGGTGGCCGCTACCGGCAACAAAATAAAGGACTCCATCGTCCAGTTTCAAAAAGACGGCGTAACTGCCTCTGTTGCTAAAGCCATTGGCTACAGTAGCGAGTCATCCATGTCGGCCCGCTGCCTGGATGAAGTGAATCATTTTCTTGGCCTCGCCATTGTGCCGGGACTAGCCTCAAGGAATGCCTTTGGCCATCTCACCAGCGCCAGCAGGCGCACTGTCAGTCACCTGCTGCATGAATATTGCACACCAGTCTTACTTTATCGGCATGCTTACCAATTCGTCTCTGATGAGTTCTGGCGTCTGAATCGTGAAAAAAACGACGATGAAATTTACCAATTACTGCACTTGTTGGGCTTTGGCGCCAGCCAAACGACAACTGCCGACCATGCTGACTACCGCCGTGATCTCGACCAGAAGTACCGGGTGAGAGGCAACGCACTCAATCGCTGGCAGTATGCCTTTTTTCAGCAGGATCTGCCCAAACACCTGGTCAGCTACCTGCTGAGGGAAAAATACATCGGTGCCACCCCAGCCACGCGGGGCACAATTTATATACCAAGAGAAGAACTGCTGTTTGGTCGTGGCACAATAACATCCCGTCCTGATGAATCCGGCGAAACAGCGCAAAACCGCGAACAGGACGGTCGCCGAATAGGTTTTGTGCCAGAAAGCCGTATGGCTCAGGCCTCATACCGAACGGAAACGTCGTAACAATACCGTGGAAAAGATTGATGATATCGTCACCAACACACGGCACCATCGCTTATCCTGCCCGCCTCCCGGTACCGGAGAGCCCGGCATCGCCCTGCTCACCAGAACCATCACCCGTTGACCATTTTTTCCGAAGTGAATTGCAGGCGGCCAGAATCAAAATGGCTGGCTCTCCCCTCTGGAGTTATTTTCGTTCGCTGCCAGATTCCTTTTTAACTTACCTCTACAGCGAAAAGCAGCGCCTGGCGATGACGGCCGAGACCCGCTATGTTACTGATGACCAACACCACACCATCGCCGGCTTTGAGCACAGCTATGGGACGGACGACGACCAATATCACCCGAAAAACTTCCAGCCGTTCATTGTTCACGGATACTGGATTCCCCGAGATGAAGGAAAGTCATTTACGCTGCACAAAAGCCATTGCGCCATCACCCGTACTGTGGACGGCCAGAGCCAAATCCTGTTCCTGGTACACCCAAAGTCCACAACCCTGTTTGCCCCCCTGATCGAAAAATATCAGCACAGCCAGGTCGATATTCCTGCCATTGCCCTGAGTTCATTTCGAACCCTGCTGATTGCCCTGCCCAACAGCACTGAATTTGCCATGCTGAAAGTCAGCCTTGACCAGACCATAGGCAGCGTTCGCAGGCTGCTGTACCAAAAAGAGTGCGCCGCCAGCGTCGCCTTTAGCGCCATGCTCAATAATAAGCCCGTGGAGCCGTTCACCTGTCTGGCAGAAGATTTCTCCTTTGTACCCAGCCTGGTCAACCCAAGTGATGACAAGGCGACACGGTTCGGCGCTGGCATGATTCATCGCCCCTTTACCCAACTGTTAAGCAACGACAACAGCCATATAATCCCGCTATATGCGCTGTTCGGCGTAAATAACTGGCCACTGCTCAATGCACTGATTGAACAAAGCCAAAAACCACCCACCCGGTTTATTACCGATGCCTTACTCCAACCCCTGGCCACAGCAATGGTCGATCACATTTACCAGCAACGTTTTTACCTGGAGTTTCACGGCCAGAATGTGTTACTTAAGCTGACGCCGCATCCAGACCGGCTTGATGTGGCGTTTATCTATCGGGATATGGGCGGAGTGAACTGCCAGTTGAACAAGACAGAGCTGCAACAACTGCCTGAGTCACTGCGTGAACCGGCAAAATACTGGGAAGCAAACTTTATCACCGATGCCGCTGCCATCCTGGAAGGCATCGCTAAAAAAGTGCTGTTTAACCTGACCAAAGTATTTTTCAAGTGCGAGCATCGTGACCCGGACTTTTGTCGTTGGCGTGACGCCATGACTAGCCTTGGTTATCAGGGGAACTGGACTCTGTCAGATGTCAGCGATGACCAGCACCAGCAGTGTCACAGCGAAAAATCATTTTACCGCTACGGCTATTTTGAAAAGATTTTTGCCCACCATGTGCTCGAAGCCATGTCTCTTGGCGGTATTTTTCTCGATATCAGAAGATCGTGCCAGGGCTACTCATTCTTTCGGGATGAAATCGGTGACAACCACACCTTTGACCAACCCTGCATCACCATCGAATGGTTTTCCTCACTGGTGCAAATGACCCTGCCTCACTACCGTCAGTACCAAAACACCTACAACGCCACGAGAAAAAGAACGCTGGCACTGGTGCCGTAAGGAATTAAAAACCGGCTTTTACCAAGGGGCAATAGCCGGATAGAATCTGGCTGACCTTCCACATGATAATCAGCCCCGGAGTGTGATCTTGTCCATTCAGATTTCAACCAACAACACACCATCGTCTCCCGTAGTGTTGGTAACAGGCGGTGCCAGAGGTGTGGGCCAGGGTATCGTTCACTGCCTGCTCAATGCCGGGTACCGTGTCGTCGTTGCCGATGTACTCAAGCCAGAAAGCGAAGCGCTGCTGCCCTCCGGCAAAACAGCATATATCTGTACCGATATCAGCAATGAAGCGCAGGTTGCCAACCTGTTTCGCCATGTACAAACTGAGTATGGCTATCTGAACGGTGTCGTTAACAATGCCGCCATCGCCAACCCGTACACCGGCACGATGGAAACCCTGCCCCTGGACGAGTGGCAGCGTTTTATCAATACCAACCTGACGGGCACATTTCTGATCAGCCGATCAGCAATCCCACTGCTGCGGGCCAGTAAAGGTGCTATCGTCAATATCGCCTCAACCCGCTGGCAGCAATCAGAGCCCCACTGTGAGGCTTATGCTGCCACCAAGGGCGGTATTGTTGCCATGACCCACGCTTTGGCGCTGTCACTGTCTGGCCTGGTACGGGTGAACTGCGTCAGTCCCGGCTGGATAGCCGCCGACCACAGCAAGTTAGCTCCGAACGATCATCGTCAGCACCCTGCCGGCCGAGTTGGCAAACCAGAAGACATTGGCAATATGGTGGAGTTTTTATTAAGCGAGAAAAGCGGCTTTATCACCGGCCAAAACTTTATTATCGATGGCGGCATGACCAAAAAGATGATATACGACGAGTAATGCCAAACTGTTCCGGTCAATTGCAACGAGCACAGATTTATTTCGGTTAAGATTGCTCTGCATCAAGGCTAACCCTCTCAAAACGTTATAGATTCTTCCTTTTGTTAAAGAGTCTGAATGCCGATGCAGTTGAAAAAATATACCTTTCTGTCCGCTCCCCGTAGTTCTCGGGGTGCCCGTTCAAAAAACACTGGTTAGAGTACTTCTTAATTTGTACGGCAGAAAAAATACGCGTACCAACTGATTCAGGCCGGCAACTGAGCCAAACGACACCTCAGCCTGAACACAGCAACAAATCAGTAACAAACCCACTTATCCCACTGCCTGGTGTAATCGAAACCGGGTGCGTTTACTTCCCTCAGGAATTTGCCCTATGTCAGATATTGCTGAAAAAGCTATGGATAAGCCGCCAAGAAAGCGAAAACTGTCCTTTCCCACCGCCTATACGGTGCTGTTGATCGTTGCCGCTCTGGTGGCTATGTTAACGTGGATTGTTCCGGCAGGAACCTACGATAAGCTCAGCTACGCCGACAATGAATTTACCGTCACCTATACCAACGGCGACGACAAGGTGTTTCCGGCCACTCAGGAGACACTGGACCAGCTGGGCATCAAAGCAGAGCTGGAGAAATTTACCAGCGGCGATATTTATAAGCCGGTCAGCATTCCCGGCACCTACAGCGAGGTAACGCCCCACCCCCAGGGCATTGCTGATTTTTTCCAGTCCCCCATCAAAGGGATGTACGGCTCGATTGACGTTGTTTTCTTTGTACTGGTGCTTGGCGGCTTCATCGGCATTGTGCACTATTCTGGCGCTTTCACCGCCGGTATCCAGGGGTTGTCACACACGTTTAAAGGTCGGGAGCAGTGGCTGATCATTATCGTCACCGTCCTGATTGCCCTTGGTGGCACCAGCTTTGGTCTGGCTGAAGAGACCATCGCCTTTTATCCAATTCTTGTGCCCATTTTTATTGCCGCCGGTTACGATGCCCTTGTCGCGCTGGCAGCTATTTACCTGGGTTCATCCATCGGTACCATGTGCTCCACCGTAAACCCATTCAGTACCATCATTGCCTCAAATGCCGCTGGCATTAACTGGACGGCAGGTCTGAACTCACGGGTGATCATGCTGGTACTTGGCACACTGCTCTGTATTGCTTACCTGATTCGATACGCGCAAAAGGTCAAAAAAGACCCAAGCAAGTCACTGATCTACAGCCAAAAGGCGGAGCTGGAAGCCCATTTTCTAGGTGAAAATGCTGATCAGCCTGTAGTGATGACCGGCAGAATCCGATTAGTCCTGGGCATTTTTGCCGCTTCATTTTTGGTGATGATTTACGGCGTTTCCAGCCTGGGATGGTGGTTCACCGAGATGACCACACTGTTTTTTGTCGCTGCTCTGGTGGCTGGTGTGGTGGCCGGCATTGATGAAAAGTCATTTGTCCGGGAATTTGTGGTTGGTGCCAACGATCTGCTGGGCGTGGCGCTGATTATTGCCATTGCCCGTGGTGTCACCATTTTGATGGACCAGGGCATGATCAGCGACTCCATTCTCCATGGTGCCGCTGGCCTGGTGGCAGGTATGGACAAGGGTCTGTTTACTGTCGTAATGATGGTCCTGTTTGCCGGTATCTCTTTCTTTGTGCCTTCGTCGTCTGGTTTGGCGGTACTGTCCATGCCGATCATGGCACCGCTGGCCGATGTGGTCGGTTTGCCCCGGGAGAATATTGTCAGCGCCTACCAGTATGGCATGGGGCTGATGGCCTTTATCACACCAACAGGGCTGGTTCTGGCCTCTCTGGCGATGGTAAACGTCACCTTTGACAAGTGGCTGAAGTTTGTCATGCCACTGATGGGCATGTTGATCGTTCTGGCCGCAGCAATGCTAATGATTTCAGTTTATCTCTGATTGAAGCCCCCCCCTGATTGACAGCTCAAGAGTTGAGCCAGGGGGGACCTTCGAACAACACTTAGGATCTGTCCCGAAATAACTTTCCGGTTTCCGTTCACCCTGAGCAAAGTCGAAGGGTGCTGTCACCGGACTTCGACAGGCTCAGTCCGAACGGAGTTCAGATTCCATAAATGCGGAAGTTACTTCGGGACTACTCCTTAACCGCTGCACCTCAGGTCTGATACCTGCCAGCCGCCAATAACCTGAAGAACCTGATGACTCTCTCGCAGAAGTCAGACAGACTGGAAAACCGTTCTCAGACCTTGGGCTTTTTTCAATCCTCCTCTGGCGTCTCCGGCTTGGTATGAACGAAGGTTTCGCCGTCAAAAGTGATAAAAGTGCCATCAAACCGTGGGGCTTCCCAGTGGATATACTGGGGATACCTCTCTCGCAGATAGTTATAAAGGGCAACATTGTTCTGGTCGGCAATGTAGTGAACCAGATTTTTACCAGAACACTTATCAGCAAAGTCCGGGTTAGCTCCGTAACTAAAAAGCAGGTCAATAACCGCAAATTGCGACTCAGGTACAGGCTCATGGTGACGAAGAAAAAATAGCAGGCAATTCAATCCACCATCACAGTGTTCTGCAGTGTTAATAACAGACGGTAGGTTTATCTCACGCTGGCCAGCAAATTTCAGCAACTGCCCCAGAGTATTGATATCGCCATATTGACAAGCCATATGAATCGAATTGCGCCCGTCCATTTCCTGAATCTCGATGGATGCGCCGTTTTGCAACAGAAAATCGATCATTGGCGGGTCGTTGTTGATCACTGCCAGATGTAACGGCGTCTGCCCCAAAAGATTCTGCCTATTGAGCTGCTCTGCAAACTTGTCCTGAAAATTGCATCGCCACAGAGAGGCAAGATTCAAATCGCTTTTAACAGCGGCTATGTGCATGACCGTATCGCCATCTTTATCGGGATACTTGTCATCCAGCTGTTGGATACGTTCTGACATGCCCAACGTCGGCTCTGCGTCAGCCACAGACAACTGCCGCTGAAACAAAGCAATCTCAAGAGGCACATCACCCTCTGCCTGACCATGGACACTTTGCGTTAAGGAAGCTGCCTCAGGTGACTCAACCTGAGGCAGATCAGCCGCACCGGGAGCCAGAAACGGTGGATCAACAATCATTAAACACCCCTCAAAACTGCTTGTATTTGAGGCTGAGACTCGTTTAAGAGGCGTTAGTTCAATGTATGCGACGATACGCCTCTGTGAAAAGTAAGAATATTAAAGCGACAGTCCAAAGAGATCGGGAGACTGGCATGAACATCTATAAAACAGAACCGGGATGAAATGACCCGCCCGGAGGAACTTGTCAGGGGTGGCCCTTGTCGAAGCAGAATGGTTTGTTGACTCAGAATTTGGCGGTTTATGGAAAGCAACCCAACAGCTGGCCGTGGCTATGCCGTAGGTAGTACCGCACCATCTGCCGGACGGGAGCGCACAGCCTCTGGCACGGCGCTTGCCCGGAGCGTCAGCACGACGGAAGGCCGCAGGCAGGTGGCACAAAACACAGAAAACACCCCACCGCCGCGCGATCCTGCTGCTCGGCGGATGGTTGCCACCGGGTCGATAGCAGCCGCGACATCAAAACCACTGCACACTTTCATTGTCGACGGGGTTGCCCGGCAATGCGAGTCGGTAGCATCCTTGCTGGACGAACCCGAGCTGCGGCATAAATTTCAGGACAGTTTTTCGCTGTACTTTGACAGGCCGTGGCCTGGTCGTAGCACAGTGAAGCGGCAGCTATCAACGCGACAGGACATGAAAAACGCTTTCCTGTTGGTCAACAATATTGAGGAGTCATCCGGCAAACAGGCAGGACGCGTTCCTGATGCCGGGCGCGAATCAACGCTCTACAATCCACAGATGGCCAGCCGGAATGAACGCGCGTTATCTCTAACCTGCCACAGGGCGAGTACTCATACAGATTTCTTATCTGAATTCCCATGTAGAGAAATCAATTCGTTAACCGTGGCTCAGGCGGGTTTCTATCTCTGCGTGGCTGAAAAAAAACTGATTTGCCACGCTTGTGGTGGCAGCATCAGCCGCTGGGACAGCCAGTGGCAAAACAAATCGCTAAAGGAAGTGCATGCCAAACTGTTTCCGGCCTGTTCTTTCCTGAAGGCCAAATTCGGCCAGCCATTTATCGACCAGTGCCAGCAATCGGTGGCTGCCGGACAAGAGCCTGCGCCACGCGCTCCGGGTGAACGTTCGAATTTTTATGCCTTACGGCCTGACAAAGAGCAAACGAGGAAAGAGCAAAATGCCAGGGATTACCTGGCCCTGCTCCATCGCTTGTCCCACCCGGTATACAAACAAGATCACCGCCATGGGGAACGTGAAGCTTACCGGCTATCATCGGTTGACTTCATGATACAGTCGTCTTGGCAACACCTCAGGGATATCCTGACCGACCCAACTGTGAGACAGTTTTTTTATCAGCTTCCCGGTCACATCAGAAAAGAAAATCTCGGTCGATTGTCCATGATGCTGGGTTTATTGCAGCTGCATCAGGATCTGTTAGCAATGCCAACCGTTCTCATCAATGAGGTTGTTACGCAGCTTGCCGGACTCCTGAGTGCCGGGGGTAAACCAAGGTCCCCTCCAAAGCTGATACCCCGCATGAAGTCCATGATAATTTTTGTCCGTAGCCAGAAAACGATGTCGACCACTGGGGAGGTCAGTCCATGCCAACAATTGATCACTCTGAAAACCTTCTTTAACGAGTCAACACTGTTTAAGGTTCTGTACAATACCCCGGCTGGGGAGCAACTTCCCCTGATGTACCAGTCCTTTACCACCAGGTGCTGGTTGCGCCAGATCCTGTGTGACCTTGGTTGTGAATTTACTACCGATCTCGCCCATGACGTTGACGATCAGTCTGAGGTACCACTAGCAGAAACGGAGACCGTTGTTCAGCTGACCCGGGCATGCCAGCGGAGCATTAGCAATCAAGCCGATTTTATTGACTTCCTGATCGGAGCAGTGACTTGCGAGATACGCTTTGTGCCACTGCTTATGGATCGGGACATTCGTGCAGTAGAAGGCATGGCATCGTTGCAAAATCCACGCACGGACAGGGACCACCTGAATCTTGAGCACTTTTTGGCCGAACTGGTCAGGGAACACTGGGATGGAATAATGCAGGCAACCACAAGACAGCAACCCAGCCAGTAGCTCTCTTTTCTGGCAAATTCAAAAAAACCAAATCCAGACTATTTTTGTGACATAAAAGAGCCAAAGAGAGCTTGGGGGCAGTAAACAGATCCGTACCACCGTTCACACTGAGCCTGTCGGAGTGTGCTGCCCGCATCCTTCGACAGGCTCAGGATGAACGGGGCGTGGTGGTATTTTTGTGTCCACCACTATCCTTAAAACGGTTACAGGACTGAAATCCCGTTCATGTAAGGCTGCAGCACCTCAGGCACACGGATACGGCCATCAGCGTCCTGATAATTTTCCAGCACTGCCACCAAGGTACGGCCAACGGCCAGACCAGAACCGTTGAGGGTGTGCACCAGTTCCGGCTTGCCGGATTCATTACGGAAACGGGCCATCATCCGCCGCGCCTGGAAATCCACACAGTTACTGACCGAAGAGATTTCCCGGTATTGGTTCTGAGCCGGTAGCCAGACTTCCAGATCGTAGGTTTTAGCCGCACCAAAGCCCATATCACCACCGCACAGAGCCATCACACGGTATGGCAGCCCCAGCTTTTGCAAGATGGCCTCAGCGTGACCAGTCATCTCTTCCAGTGCTTCCCAGGATTTATCGGGATGGACGATCTGTACCATCTCGACTTTTTCAAACTGGTGCTGACGGATCAAGCCCCGGGTGTCACGGCCATAACTGCCCGCCTCACTGCGAAAACAGGCGGTATGGGCGGTCAGACGCATGGGCAACTGGTCAGCATCAAGAATCTGTTCGCGCACCAGGTTGGTCAGGGTAACTTCGGCGGTGGGAATCAGGTAGAACTGCTTCTGCTCCTGGTCAGCATCGCTGTCGCAAGACGTTTTGAACAGGTCTTCACCAAACTTGGGCAGCTGACCGGTGCCGTACAGCGCAGTGTCGTGCACCAGCAGTGGGGTGATTACCTCTTCGTAGCCATGCTCAGTGGTTTGCACATCGAGCATAAACTGAGCCAGCGCACGGTGCAGACGGGCAATTTTACCGCGTAGCATGGCAAAACGAGCACCACAAATCTTTGTGGCTGCTTCAAAATCCAGGCCAAAGGCTTCACCCAGATCAACGTGATCCTTAACGTCAAAATCAAACTTGCGCGGCTCACCCCAGCTACGTATCAGAACGTTGTCGTTTTCATCCTTGCCTTCTGGCACGGAGTCGTGGGGCAGGTTCGGCACTTCCAGCAGCATCGTATGCAGCTCGTCCTGCAACTGCGCCAGCGCCTGCTCGTTGGCTTTCAGCTCGGCATTGACCTGATCCATACGCTCTTTCAAGACGGAGACATCACCACCTTGCGCTTTGATTTTGCCAAATTCTTTCGAACCCGAATTACGTTCGCTTTGCAGCTGCTCCGTTTTGACCTGCAACGACTTGCGGCGCTCTTCCAGGGCGATCAGACGCTCAACATCCAGTTTGTAATGCTTTTTCAACAGCTGTTGAGCCACTGCTTCAGGGGCGCTGCGAACGAGTTTGGGGTCTAGCATAGTTATACCCGATTACCACATTATTAAATATTTTGCTTTTTCCTGACGTTTCAAACAGTTAGGCAAAATTCCCAAAATTCCGTCAAGCCATTTCCAGACAAGTCGCACTATTCGGCATTATCTGCACAGCGATGGTCCAACCTTGGATGCAACAAAGGAAAGCCCGTTACACCCACACCCTGTAGAGGGCAAAACGCTTGTTGGCCAGGCATGACGGGAATTGAAAAGCATGAACCGGTCTTGTGCAGGAAAAGCTGTACGGCCTCTTACCTACGCACAGTTTACTGTTGCCACACACGAACGAAGCCATCGCATCAGCCGGGAAGCTTAAAGCGCATTTGCCACTGCATCAAGCCCGGGTCATTTTTATTTACCGTGGAACAAAGGAGCGAGAAGCGTTTCGTTAATGCCCCTCTTCGTTGTGCAAGTCAATGATATCGCCGTCAGCTTGACGACTGTTGTCGTTTCGACTGTTGGCCAGCTGCTCCAGATAATACTCGTCGATATTACCTGCCACGTAGTGACCATCGAACACCGAGCAGTCAAAATCCCTGATGGCCGGATTGAGCGATGACACGGCCTTTTTTAAATCACTCAACTCCTGAAAAATCAGTTTGTCAGCACCGATCAGCTGACAGACTTCCTCATCACTGCGACCGTGGGCGATCAGCTCTGCCCGGGTGGGCATATCGATGCCGTAAACATTGGGGTAACGAATGGCTGGCGCTGCAGAACAGAAATACACTTTGTTGGCACCGGCATCTCTGGCCATCTGGATAATCTGCTCACAGGTGGTGCCGCGCACGATGGAGTCATCCACCAGCAGCACATTTTTGCCAGCAAACTCCTGACCAATGGCGTTCAGTTTCTGGCGCACCGACTTCTCCCGAATCGCCTGCCCGGGCATGATAAAAGTACGGCCAATGTAGCGATTTTTCACAAAGCCTTCACGGTACGGCAGCCCCAGCCGGGTAGCTATTTCCAGGGCAGAATTGCGGCTGGTATCAGGAATGGGCATAACCACATCGATATCGTGATCAGGCCACTCGCGCAAGATTTTATTGGCCAGCGTCTGCCCCATACGCAGGCGCGACTGGTAGACAAAGATGCCATCCACACTGGAGTCGGGCCGGGCCAGGTAGACGTACTCAAACATGCATGGCGTCAACTTGCCCGGCACACACTGGAAGCTGTGCAACTGGCGCTGCTCATCGATATAAATCGCCTCGCCGGGTGCCACATCGCGCACCAGCTGAAAATCCAGGGCATCGAGCGCCACCGACTCAGAGGCCAGCATATAATCTGTACCCTGCGGTGTTTCCCGCTTGCCGTACACCAACGGGCGGATACCATTGGGATCACGAAAACCGACCATACCAAAGCCGTTGATCAGGGCAACCACCGCAAAGCCGCCCTCGCAACGCTGGTATACCCCGGCCACAGCGGTAAACATATCTTCCGCCTGAGGGTTGTGCCGGCCCGTCTTGGCCAGTTCGTGGGCAAACACATTGAGCAGGATTTCTGAATCGGAGTGGGTGTTGATATGACGAAGGTCGCTGGCGAACAGGGACTGTTTGATGCCATCAGCATTGGTCAGATTGCCATTATGGGCCAGGGCGATGCCGTAGGGGGAGTTAACGTAAAATGGCTGTGCCTCGGCTGAACTGGCTGACCCGGCCGTCGGATAACGCACATGCCCAAGGCCAGAGCAGCCATGTAACCGGCGCATGTGGCGAGTGCGAAACACATCTTTGACCAGGCCATTATCCTTACGCAGGAAAAAGCGCCCCCGGTCAAGAGTCACCATGCCTGCAGCATCCTGCCCTCTGTGTTGCAGCACAGTCAGCGCATCGAACAACAGCTGGTTCACATTCACCGTTGCCGAAATACCGACAATTCCACACATGTAGTCATCCTCAGGATTGATCAGCAAGTAGAGTGCGGAGGCTGCCCGGGAAGTGGTCAAATTTGCCTGTTCAAACACTTGAGCAGCCGCAATGCCCGATCACTCAGGTGCTGGCATCATACGCTAAATGACAGAACGACGAAAACAGCCAGCCACGTTGTGACCGGCAAACTGCAAAAAAGTTTTGCCACAATCAACATGGCTGGAATGGCAACAGAACGGCTGCAACGCCATTGTGGCTGTCTATTTCTGCATTAACGGGCTCATTAACTCCATAACCGTCTCTTTAGACCAGTCGGCCAACAACAGAAAATGGGGCACAAGCACCGACTGCTGCCAGGCCGGATCTTGCTCCATGGGAGCCAGCGTCATCAAACCAATGATGGCGGTAACCAGCAGACAGCCACGCAACCCACCAAAGGCCATACCCAGAACCCGGTCGGTGCCGGAGAGCCCCGTCATCTGAATCAAGCCACCGATCAGCCGGCTGATCAGCGCCCCCACAAACAGGGTGGCAACAAACAGCAGGGCACAGGAAACCATGACACGTACTGATGGCGTTTCGAAGTAAGGGGTCAAATGTATCGACAACGCACCACCAAACGACCAGGCCACGAAAACAGCGGCCACCCAGGTTACCAGCGAGAGTACTTCTTTAAAAAAGCCACGGCCCAAACTGACCAGCGCAGAGACAACGACAATACCGGCGATCAGCCAGTCGATCCAGGTAAAAGACAACACCAACTCCTTAACAGTAAAAATCACATTGTATTGGTTTTGCCGGACAGCATACGAGATTTCGGCTGGCGATCAATACGTGATCACGCCTCCCTCTTCGCCATGCCATGGTCAGGATTTCCGGCTTCGCAGGGAGCAACCATTTTCACAGCCGGTTGCTTGATAATGGTGGTAAAACCAACTATCAGTTACCTCTTTAGCGTTAATTGCAGCAGGCTTGTTATAAGGCTCCGCAACCCGCTCAGTTCATACAGCCCCATTCCAGCGCACGGCAACGGTAGCAAATCCCGGTACTCTTGAGTAGACACATGAAACACTCGGTATTATCTCTTGTGCTACTGCTGTCGTTGACTGCCTGCGACAGCGATGACGATGCAGAGCAAACCGCAGCCCTTAATAACCGTCCGCCCACCATTCGCACTACTGCTGTTGATATCCCGGCAGGGCAGACGACAGTCATTGCCGTGCAGGCGAATGATCAGGACGGCGACCCATTAACCTACTCACTGATTGATAACCCCACCTGGGCAACCATCAATGCTCAGGATGGCACCCTGACGCTGTCACCGTCCGCACAAGATACTGGCACATATCAACTTCAGGTGCAGGTTTGCGATGGACTGCAAAGCATAAAAACGACATTTGACGTTAATATCACCTTGCCAGCATCTTCGCTGACGTCATCCGTTTGTCGCGATGGCAGGTACACGCCAGCACTTTGCCAGGCGCTGGTCAGCGGGGACCACACTGCGGTCAGTGAGGCTGAGTTGCTGGAGTTTACCGAAAATACGTTGCAGGCCCTGGCGGATAAGCAGACGTCTGTTATCGATCACCTTTTTACCGGCATCGGTTCTGAATACTCCTATCCCACTGCAAAAAGTGATATGTACGTGATGGATATTCAGTCCCCCGAAGATACCTTTGCCGTGCTGCATGCCAACAAGCAAGTGGGTTCAGACAACATTCACAAAATCACCGGTGTGCTCAGTGAGCGCAACGGCCAGCGAGTGGGTCTGTTTGCCCAAAACGGTTTCGATATCAGCGCCAGCGATCAGGTAAACACCTACCATAAAAATCTGGTGAGCTGGCTAACCGATGGCAAGACGGAGGGCCTGAGTATTGTTCTCTCCCAACAGATGTGGAAAGACCTGATGCCGCACCAGAAAACCAAAGAGTGGTTTGCCCACTATTTTCCGTCATCCACGGTTAACGATATCAAGACCTGCGACTTTGAAAATCTGGCCGTCTGTATTGACGAGAAAAAACCAGACCTGATCATCTATGGCGACGCCCGCTACGACAATAAAGGGTTTGCCAACGTCAAGGCCGGCCTTGAGCAAGCCAAAGCAGAGAAAATCCCCCTGCTGGTCACTGGCTACTACAAACTGATGTCTGGCCAGGGGGCGGCCATGATCAAACCCATGTACGACTGGCTGGAACTGGGTTATGGGGAGAACGGCAATACCCGTCCGTACGGTGACCATATTGATGTCAATGCACTCAAGAGCAATGCTCGGCTTAATGCCGCCATTAATCTGATTCAGCGTCTGCGCGACAAGAGCTTCACCATGGAGGCTACCCTCGGTTGCAGCACCTACTTTATTGGTTGCGATGCTTCGCAGTTCAACACTGAGTTCGGTGACGGGGCGAAATGGCTACGGGGGCTGATCCTGCGCCAGGAGAAGATGAAAGTTGACGTGTTTAAAGACGACACATCATCAGACCTGATCAAAGCCATTCATCTGTTGGCGGATAAATACCGCAGCCAGATTGATTACCCAATTACCCGTACCGAAACCAGCGACTTTTTTAAAGCCATGTTTGCTGACTTTTTTGTCGCCTACGCCCGCAGTGATAACCGTGCCCAGCCGGATTTGGGTCAGCACATGGTTCATGCTGATCAGGTCATCAAAGGTGAAAATGCCAGCTATGAGTTGCCGAAAACGGTGACTGAAACCAAAACCATCGAAGTCAATGCCACCTCCAGCTGGGGCACTTCTACCGGTTGGTATGCCCTGCCCGGCCAGCCGGTCACCTTGACCCGCAACGATAACAGCAACCTGAAGGTAAACGTTCAGCTGCATTACAGCCGTTACAATACCAATCGCGTCTATGAAGACAGCAAGTCCTACCGTGGCCCCATTGAGCAGTACATTAACCGCTTTGAGCTAAAGCCCAATGAGCGATTTACCTTTTCAACCCCCTACGGTGGGCCGATTTACCTGGTGATCAGTGGTGGCTCGCCATTGGCCGTTAACGTTACTGCTGAAAATGTTGGGCTGCACCCGACCATCACAGACTTCTCCAGCGAGGCGCAAATCAACACCTTTGTGGAACGTTATCTGAATTCTCCCCTGCCCCACGTTGACCTGAAAAGTGATGGTGCCGAACAACACTTGCGCAAGGATCGTTTTATGGCGGGCGAGGTGACCGCCGAGGGCGTTAAAGAGATGCTCCGGTCTATTCAGCAAGACCATATTGGCACCATCTATACCTTGGCCGGCTACAAAATTCCCGGCAAAGCGTTGGCGCAATCGTTGTCGCCTGATGTGGTTACACTTTGCCGTGACCGGCTGATGGCGAGCGACTGCCTGGACGAAACCCTCCATAGCCGCACCAGTGTCCAGCACGCAAACTATGACCAGAATGCCCAGTGTGGTGTCGGCTGCGCCGGCAACCCGTGGGATTCCGGGGCCAATATAAATCCGGTGGGTTGGCTGGATAACCATGAGCTGGGCCATAACCTGCAAACGTCCCGCATCAGTGGCGATTATGTCACCGAGAGCAACCGCAATGACTGGAGCCATTACGCTTCCCGTCGGGGAGAGAACTCCAACAATATCTTCCCGTACTACGTGATGTGGAAATACCACTACCACACCCAAGGTAATACCAGCTCGTTAAGTGACAGCCATATGAACAACAAGGACGTATTTTATGGCTACATGTCTGATCTGCTCAACGTCAAAGACGACAGTGGTAATCGTTTCATCTATGACGCCAAGTGCGGCAAAGTGGCCAATGGTGACCGTTACACGGCGCCCTGGGAGAGTAATGGCTACGCTTTTGCCAACGGTTTCAGAATGGCATTTTATATTCAGCTGGCGCTACAGATCGACAAAATGGCCATGGGCAACGGCAAAATCCTGAACAGCGGTTTTGACATTTATACGCTGCTCTACTTGCACGGTCGGATCTTTGATAAGCACAACCGCAACGAAACGGACTGGCTGCAAAACAGGGATCAACTGGGCTTCAGTGAATTTGCCTTTGCTGGCGACGTCACCTACGGCAGCGGTAACACCGTTGCCAAAATACCCGGCAACGACTTTATGCTGGTCTCCCTGAGCCATCTGTCGAAACGGGACTGGCGGCCGTTTTTCGATGTGTTCGGGCTGCGCTATTCAGACCTGGCCGCCAAACAAGTGGCCATCAATGCCAGCAACGGGCCGGTGAGAAAAGGGCTTTATCAGCTCAATACCGAGCTGCCTGATGCCAGCATCAGTGATGGGTTGGAGTTTTTGGATTTGTCCACCGCCACCAAAGATACCCTCTGGTTTGATGGCGGTTCCCCGGCACAGTGTGGTCAGTAAACCGGAAATGTGCGCTCAGCCATGCAGATTGCCAACGCTCTGCGCTGCCATTCGGGCAGATCTTCAGCCGCTTTGCTGGTTTCGCTCATAACCTCCCCCTATAATCACCAACTCAATTAACTCCATGGCTCAGTCTTTCTCCCCTTTATGCTGGACAATATTCGCATCATCCTTATCAACACGTTTCATCCCGGCAACATCGGCTCTGCTGCACGAGCCATGAAAACCATGGGGCTTAGCGACCTGTGTCTGGTGACGCCCAAGACCTTTCCGGCGCCTGAAGCTGAGGCCATGGCCGCCGGTGCGCTGGATGTACTGGCCAGCGCCCGGGTGTTTGCCTCACTCGATGATGCCATTGCCGATTGCTCACTGGTGATTGGCACCAGCGCCAGAACCCGCACCCACTCCTTCTCCCGTCCCATGCTCAGTGCAGAACAGTGTGCGGCCCAGTTGCTGTCACAGGCACAACAATCGCCGGTGGCTCTGGTGTTCGGCCAGGAGACCATGGGGCTAACCAACAGTGAACTGGAAAAGTGCCACTTCCACACCTGCATTGACGCCAACCCTGAATACCCAGTGCTTAACGTGGCCTCAGCCATTCAGATTCTCTGTTATGAAGTGTTCAAGGCGTCCCGACAAAAAGACCACTCAAGCCCGGAGCAGGAATACCCACTCAACCGGGAACTGGAGCAATTTTATCAGCACCTTGAAACCACACTGACGGACATTGATTTTATTGTCCACCAGCACCCCGGACTGGTAATGACCCGGCTGCGCCGCCTGTTCAACCGCGCCCGGCCCGAAGCCAAAGAGTTGAACATGCTGCGGGGCATTCTCGGCGCCACCCAAAAAGCCGCCAAAGTGCCTGCGCACAAAAATTCATCATAGGATCTGTCCCGAAATAACTTCCCGGTTTCCGTTCACCCTGAGCAAAGTCGAAGGGTGCTGTCACCGGACTTCGACAGGCTCAGTCCGAACGGAGTTCAGATTCCATAAATGCGGAAGTTA